>Ga0209425_10003856_pt1 | contig 15615 bp, 10 predicted proteins | sample COG_05_FD_184749 | JGI IMG/M metagenome (GOLD analysis project Ga0209425, IMG submission 184749) | Pelagic Microbial community sample from North Sea - COGITO 998_met_05 (SPAdes) (version 2) | ecosystem: Environmental > Aquatic > Marine > Neritic zone/Coastal water | place: Helgoland, sampling...
TATTAATAATAAAAAAAATGTGAGAGTATTTGATTATATAATCAAAATAAAAAAAAATTATAAATTTTTTTCATCAAATGCATTTTTAAACTCTAAAAAATTTAATGCAAAAACTGAGGTTAAGAAATTAATATTTGATAAATTATTAAAATAATTATTTTTTTATTCTATGATTCGTCATGTGTTCTTGAATATAAAAAAACTCAAATAAACAAAATATAAAACCACCATTAAAATATCCAGCCCCCCTAATTGACAATGTGATAAATAAAACAATGATAAACAAGCTATATGAATTAATAACTTTTAAATTTAAAATATATTTGAGAAAGTAAATATAAATAATAAATGCAAAAATTCCAAATTCTGTAAATAATTTTAGAAAATTTGACAATCCATCTTTAATATTCAATTTGTTTAATTGCCAAAAAGCAGTTTGATTATTGTACTTTTTAAGTAAATTTTGGTTTGCATTATCCATTCCATCGATTCCCCAACCCAAAGTGTGGTTAAAAAGAGTTTCCTTCATAACTATAATTGATCTTTGATAAACCAAGGTAGTCATATTTATATCATTTTTTTGTAATTGATTTTGTTTAATATCTTGGGTTTTAAAGTCTGTAATTTTAACAGTACAATTTTTATCAGAGAAAAAGATATAAGAATTTATCAATAAAAAAAAACTAGTAATAATCCAATATTTTCTACTTATTTTTTTGAAGAAAAATAATAATAAAATTATTTGTGAAATGAAATAAGCTACAAAAAATGTAGTTGATAAATTATTTAATGTGATAATTATTGAAATTATAAATAGTATAACAAAAATATTGTTTTGCATTTTATTATTTAACAATAAAGATAATGATGAAAAAAAAACTGCTATCATCATCATTGCTAAATGTGAATTTTCTAAAAAAATACTATTTGTTAGATTTATGTATAAATAATCATTAAATAAATTTATCAAAAAAAAATCAGCATTGCATTGACCAAAATTATAAATTTGGGAACCCTCAAAAATTGAATAAAAAACAAAAGTGACTAAGAAGAAGAATAATATTTTATGAAAATTATCAAATATGAAGTTACGGTAATGACAGTAAACTATAGCTAGAGAGAAAAAATAAATCAAATTTATTAGTTCATTTTTATTAATTGGTTCGTTATAATAAATTTTTACCCAAAAAAAATGAGTTGCAACTAACAAAATAAAAAATAAGATTTTATTTTGATAATTAAATATTTGACTGAATGATAATTTTTTTTCTTTAAATATATTGTAGAAAATAGGTAATATTAATAAAATGATTAAATAACTTAATCTAAAGTTGTTAGATAAAAAATTATTAATTTTAGTGCTAACATTCAAAAAAGCTAACTTGCCAATTATATCTAGATTAACCCCCCAAAAGAAAAAAAATAGTGAAATTATTATTAAATATATAGAACTTAAATCTATTTTTTGTTTCATTTATTTTTTAAGTAATTGAGCGTGTATAGATAAATGCCTATTTGTAAAAATAAAATAGAACATATCCAATTGTTAAAGAAACTTCCTGTTGTTATAATTGGCCAAATATAAGAGATTAAACCGCATAGAATTAAATTATTGCCTATATTTATTTTATTTTTATTTCTTAATAAATAATAAATTTGTTTAAAATAATTCAATAATAATTTTAAAAAAATCGCAAATACAAACATAAAACCAAATAAACCTGTTTCTGCTAATAATTGAAGATAATAATTGTGAGGATGTGTAGAACAATTTTTAGAATTTAAGTAAATTTTACAGTCATCAATGTTTATTACATCTGCAAATTTAAAATTTTTTGGATCTATAGATTTGTCATCTACGTATGCACAATTAATTCTAAATGTTTTGACTCCCCCTCCAAATAAAATATTTTGTTTAAATATAATAATTGCATTTTTAAATAAACCTATATGTTCAGGTAAAAAATAATCTTTACCATGTTGTGCCTTGTTAGGTATTGTATGAGCAATCATTTGATCAAAATATCTGCTTTTAATATTTTTATTAGACATAATTATTGCTCCAAACATAATAGCCACTGAAATAAAAAAAAATATTCCTTTCTTCAAACTTACGAAAAAAGGAGCAATTAAAACCAAATATAATGATGTTGTTAAAAATGCTGATCGTTCTCCAGATAAAAATATCAAAACATAAATTAATAAAATAAATATAATAATTTGATATTTATTCAAATATTCTCTATTGAACAAAGAAAAGATGCAAAAAACTGGTAAAATTTTTCCAAGATAAGATCCTAAAATTAGTTCATCAAAAAATAAACCTCCTAGTCGATCAGGTCTATTAACCTCATATCCAAATATGTTATTTCCAGTTAAAAATTGGAAATATCCATCAAATATTACTAAAGCTAAAGTTAAACATAGCACCAAATAAAAATACTTTTTAAAATCTTCTCTTTTTTCTAATATAAAAAATATTGCTAATGAAAAAATACCAAATCTTATATAAGTTATTGATGGTTTTATAGATTGGCTAAAATTCTCTGAAATAGTTGAAATAAAAATTAAAAATATAAAAAAAATTAAAAAAAGTTTTAAAAATAACAAATTATTTAAAAATACTTTTTTTGAATTACTGTAGATAAATAAAAACATTATTGAAATTAATACAATAAACAAATCTGGCAAAAATGGCCCCGAAACTAAAGCTGGAGGTATTAAAATAAGCAGTAATGATGAAAATGATAATAAACTATGATATGATTTTTTTTTAATCATCATAAAATAAAAATGCTTATTTTAATTTTTTTCATATCTTTTCTTTTAATTACTTTAATATATTTTCAAAGCAAATATTTAGTGTTGATTGATACACCTTATGGTCAAAATCATAAATCTATACTCAACAAAAATACTCCTTTGAGTGGTGGTGTTTATCTATTTATAACAATCACAACCTACATCCACCTTGTAAGTTACAATAAAATGACAATTTTAATATGTATATTTATTTTTCTAATGTTGATGTTGGGAATTTTTTCAGATCTAAAAAGAAATTTTAGCCCAAAATTAAGACTTTTTTTACAGTTTATTATTGTATTACTTTTTATTTTATTCACAGATTTTAAAATAAATCAAACTGGAGTATTTTTTTTAGATTATATCATTCACAATAATTTATTTAACTTATTATTTACCTCACTTTGTATTGTAATAGTTATTAATGGTTCTAATTTTTGTGACGGGGTAAATTGTAATATTACTGGGTATTTTCTAGCTGTGAGCTTAGGAATTTTATTTACTAAACTTGAATCTCCGGCATACTTTCCTAGATTAGAAATAATTATTACTATTTTCTTTGTTTTTTATTTTGCAAATTTATTTCAAAAAGCTTTTTTGGGTGACAACGGAACTTATGTAATCTCAGCATTTATGTCGATATATGTAATCAGTTTTATTAATCTTAATAATAATATTTCTCCATTATTAGCTCTAAATTTATTATGGTATCCTGCTTTTGAAAATTTATTTACCATCATTAGAAGGTTGGTTGGCAATAAAAAAGTTCAAATTGCAGATAGAGCACATCTCCACACTTTAATTTTAGAAAAAATAAGTAGTAAAAATAATTTAATTTTTTCAAATTCAATAACTGGAATTATTTTAAATATAATTATGTCTTTGGGAATATTTTTAAGTGCTAATTTTTATAATAATGCAAAAATCTTATTGTTGATACTTTTAATAAATGTTATTCTATATGTTGTTAGTTATTATTTTTTTTATGTGAGAAAAAAAAATTAAATCTTGATAAAAAGAATATCATTAAAACTGAAAGTAAAACTGAAATTACAAATAAGTAAGTATCACGGGGGGCATAGCCAAAATTAAAAATTCTAAAACAAATCATAAAAGAAATAAAAGAGGCAAAAATCATATTATTATTAGTAATACTTTTACAAAAAATTTCAAAAACAGAAAAAATAAATGTTAATACAAAAATACTAGTAAATAAAAAGTAATAATTTCCACTATAAAACAGGTAAGAGAATAATCCTGGCAATGTGTTGCCTTTTAAAATTCTTTTTTTACCAACCATTACTTCTTTACCACCATCCCAATCAACCTTGAAAGTAGTTTCGTAAAAAGTTTTATTATTAATAATTTTTTTTTCTTTTAAAGACTGAAAAAATAAATCAAAACTTAATTTTTTTGAACTTACGACAGCAATCATCGAGTCGATACCTGACCACCTATTAATAATAACAAAACTACTCATATTAATTGGACTTGGTCTTACATTGGGGTCATTTGAAACCTTAAATTGTTTAACAGTAGCATCGTTATTATTTTTAATTTCTCCTTTATCATTAAATTTATTATTCTTAACGTCATATCCAACCTCTTGGGCATAATTAATTCTTACATGATTAGAAAAATAATTGTTAGACAAAAACATAGAAATTATTAAGACCAATATAAAGAGAAAGAGAGAAAATTTATTTTTTATTAAATCTAAATATTTTGAAAGTGAAAATGTTATTGCGGAAAGGTTCATTATTAAAGCTCTACTTAACATTGAAGAATATGATATAAACATCTCAAAAAAGACTACAGTAATTAATAATGGTGAGATTTTTTGGATTCTAAGAATTTCTGTATAAATAAAAAAACATGATAATGTTGTCATTCCAAATACAAGCATCCATTTGATAAAACTAACTATCACGAAAGGTATCTCATGCTGATAAATAAAACCTTTTTGATAAATATTTAGATTAAAATTTAAAAATGCTACTAGACAAAATAATATAATAAATAAAAAAATACTTTCTTTCCTGAATTTTAAATACCTTTTTTCAAAAAAAGACTCTTTTTTAATTTGATAATTTTTTTCTCTAAAAAATTTTTTTCTTAATATAATGCTCAAAAATACAGAGAAGGTAGCTATAACTGATACAAATATTGCTTTATCAATATTTATCATATTCTCTTCAGGTCCAGAGTCATAAATAACTCCATTTAAAAATACTAATGATAAAGAATATTTAAACCAAAAACCTAACCATATAAATGATGATAAGTAAATTTCAAAAAAAAGACTCTTTGAATTTAATGTGTATATCAAAAGACTGTTAGTAATAATACTAAAGACAATATAATAATAAATGTTTCCGCTATGTTTTGAAATTGCTAATGAGGTTATTATTATTCCAAATAAAATAAAAAAAAGATTAATTATTTTAAATATTTGATTCATATTTTTTATATAATGTTGAATAAAACATAAAACTAATAACTGCAGATACTAAGTATGCATAACTAGCATATGAATATCCATTAATTTTATCTAAGATGATAACTAATGGAAAAATGCTTATGCTATATAAAATATCAATTTTAAAAACCTTATTATGCAAGTTAGTATTGATCATTATCAAATTTTTTAAATAAATTGAAAAACTTAAAACTATTGTTCCAATAAATGATATGTTCACTAATTTATAAAATAAATTTGGTTGATTAATATTTCTTACAAGTAAAATTGTAAGCAATACAAAAGAAATATATAAAATATTTCTAATTCTTTTTAATAAGAATTTTTTCAATTTTAATTTTACAAATGATGGCCCTATAATATTATTAATTAATGTTCCTGGAAATGATGCTACAGAAAAAGCAGCAATCATTATTCCGGCAAATTTTTTATCATAAGTGAAGTAGATTGAATATCTCCATATTAAAACTGCAATAATGTTACTTATTGATGACAATAAAGCTAATTTTTTAAAATTTTCTAATATGTTAAATAGTTCTACTTTTTTGATCTTTTTTTCTCTAAAATTATAAAAGTAAATTAAAAATAAAAGATAGAATAGACAATAAAATTTTAAAATTTCTCTAGTTAAATTTGAATTATCTATGATGACAGAGAAAGAAATAATAAAATAAATTATAAACATAATTATAATATAAATAACCATTGGTTTGAACATTTTTTTTATTTCAAGATAAATTAAATTTAGTTCATTTAACCAAGACAATAAAACAATCAAAACAATTAGGTCATTGTTATAATTAATAAGAAAAGGAAAAAAATAACTAATTGTGAAAAAACTTATTAAAAAAAGTAATGATAAAAAGATCCTAAAACGCGCAAATTCTCTAAACACTTTTTGATTAAAATTAGATATTAATATTACTCTAGCATTTGCAGAAAATACTTGGCATAAAATCAATATAGAGCCACTGATAATACTTACGTCAGCAGAAATTTCAGATTTTCCCATAAAAGTATACAGAATCACAACGAAGGGTAATAAAAATAGATTTAAAGAATTTGCGACAGTAATTTGAGATATTTTCAATAGTTTAGGTTTTTTCACATTATAATTTTTAAAATTCATTTTTTTTGAGATAGTTTTTATATAATCAATGTATCTTTTCTTAATTGATAAATTTGAATAGTTTTCATCAAAATTTTTAATTATTTTATCTCCAATAGATTTTCTTGTAGAATATTTCATTTTCATAATTGATCTGAATGATTTTTTTAAATTTAAAATTTTATTTTCTGATAAAAAAATTGTTTTTTTAATCCAATTTGGAAAGAAAATATGTTTATTAACCAAGCTTGGTGTGCCTACACTTAAAGACTCCAATACTGATAAACTTAAAATTTCTGACTTTGAAATTAAAACATTGCACCAGGCAGATGATATAATCCTATATTTCTGCTCACCAAATATTGGCTCCTTAAAAAGGATTTTTTTAGAATAATCACTTTTTTTAATAATATCTTTTAGATAATTAAAATATTTTTTATCATCTTGAATTCCATAAAGTTCCAAAGACCATTCAGAAGAGGGTTCTGACTCTATGAAGGCTTTAATAATTAAATCAATATTTTTTATCTCATTTATTCTTCCAAAATAAATAAACTTTTTTTTAATTTGTAATTTTTTTTTTCTGTTATATTCAAATGGATTTTCAATAATCTTTATATTTGGTTTTTTAAAATACTTTTTTATTGAATCTGTTTCTTGTTTAGTTACTGCTAAAAAAAATACATCTTTAAGAAAAATATTATAGATCTTTAAAGTAATAATTTTAAATAAATAATTTATATAAGTATTGCTTCTTAACGCGTCATTTAAAAGCATTCCATGTGGTTGAATTAAAAAGGGCACATTATTTAATTTACAAAACAATAACGAAAAGAAATAAATAGGTCTCCATAAACCGTGCACATGAACTATAGTTTCTGGTTTATTTTTAATAATCTTTCTTAAAGATGAGAAATAAACCAAATAATCTTTTGTAAAATTGTTTAAGTATAAAACTTTCCTTAAATTTTTATTATTAGTATCACTACGTTTTTGTGAAACTACTTTAAAAAAATTCCATATTTTATATTTTGAAATTTGTTTTATAATTGAGACAATGCTCTGGTTTTTGTCTGTAATTTCATCTACTAAATGATAGATTTTCATGTTCGATAAATAACCCAATTTTCTAAAACTAAACAATCCATTTTAGTTCTTTCAAAACAAGCATAAGCTTCTTCTGGAGTTTGAACAATTGGCTCATTCTCATTAAAAGAGGTATTCAATAAAACTGGACATTTGGTAATTTGATAAAATTTTTTTATCAAATTATAATAATTTTGATTAAATTCTTTATTAACTGTTTGAACTCTACATGTATTATCAACATGCACTATAGCTGGAAGTTTTTCTCGAATATTTTTTTTGGCTTCAACTACAAACAACATATGAGGAGAAAAATAATCAATATCAAAATAATCTTTAGCTTTTTCTTCAAGCACTGATGGAGCAAATGGCCTAAAACTTTCTCTTCTTTTAATCTTTTCATTTATAATATCTTTTATTTTGGGATTTCTTGGGTCAGCAAGTATTGACCTGTTTCCAAGAGCTCTAGGACCCCATTCACATTTTCCCTTAAACCAACCAATGATTTTTGAGTCTTGTAGTTTATTGCAAACAAAAGTATTTAATTCATCATTATTTAAACTTTCAAATTTAAATTTTGAAAATCTAATTTTTTTATCAATAATATTTTTTTCTATATAATTGTTTGAGTAACTTGTACCAAGATAAGAATTATTAAAAACTAAATTTTTAAATTTTTGATCTTTTTGAGAAGAAAGATATATTGCTGCTCCAAGTGAGCCTCCACCATCACTTGCATTTGGTTGTATAAAAACTTTTTTAAATTTTGTTTTTTTTAAAATCATACCATTAAATTTTGAATTCAAAGCACAACCTCCTGCTAAACATAAATTATCTATCTTATATTTTTCATATAGACTATTTAAAATTTTCAATACAATTTCTTCAAAAGTATCTTGTAATGTGCGTGCTAAATCATAATGATTTTTTGTTATTATATTCGATCTAAAAACCTCTCCGAACAAGTCATAAAGATTGTCATTATATAAATTTTCAAAATAAGGTATTCCGTCTTTAAATTTAAATGAAAAATTTGGATTATTATGATGTGAAAAATATTTTAAGTTAAGTTTGAAGTAGTCCTTTTCATTATATGAAATTAATTTTGCAAATTCTTTTTTGTATATTGGTTTGCCATATGAAGCCAACCCCATGACCTTATATTCATCTCCATAATTTTTAAAACCTAAAAACTGAGTTATAGATTGATATAAAATTCCAAGTGAATGTGGAAAAATAACTCTTTTTATTTTTTTAATTTCATTATTCTGACAAATATAGCTTGATGTACTTGAAAAATCTCCAAATCCATCAATAGATAATCCAATTGCTTTATCATAACCTGAAATTAAATAAGAAGATGCAATATGAGATAAATGATGTTCGATATTAATAAATTTTCCTTTGAAATTATTTTTTTTCAAAAAATTTGACAAATCATTATCTAAAAATAATTTTTTTCTAAAATTAATAAGTTTTTTAAGACCATGAAATGTTAAAATATTCTTTATAAGATAAAATGATTTTGCAACAAAATTAGATTTTGGGTCATAATTAACACATACATAATCAACATCTTTAAGTTCATAATTAGAATTACTTAAGCAAGCTTTAATTGAATTAATTGGAAATTCACTAAAATGTTTTATCCTAGTAAAACGTTCTTCTTCAATTGCAAATTCTATTTTTCCATCAACTACTATACATGCTGAGGTATCTGCATGATTTATATTTAGACCTAGTATTATCATTATTAAATTAGTTTTCTTTGATCTTACAAATTACTAAAAAATTTGAAATAAGACCTAAAAGGCTAATATTATAAATCTTGTATTCAATTTTATCAGAAAAAATATTTAAAATTTTTTTTAAATCACTTTTGCTTAATAAGTTTAGATTTTTTTCGTCTGCAAAATAATTCATATTTAAAAATAATAAAGCACTTCTAAAAACTTTTTGTGGCAACCAGTGTAAAAAAGGTAATTTAGTATGAAACTCAATAGGGTAAAAGCGATTGGGTGTTGATATTACAATATATTTTTTTGAGAGTAGTATCATGTTTTTTACTTTTGCTACTTGATTATTGAAATCACCGACATGCTCTATTGTTGCACTCGAAATTACTAGATCTGATTTAAATTTTTCTATCATTTCATCTGTAAATCCAGATGTAATAGATTTTTCTAAACTAGCCTCAAATCTTTTATTTGTTATCTTTTGATTTGATATAGATTTATGAATTAATATATTATCAAGTTTCTTACAAAAAATATTTGAACTTTCTGCAGATATGTCCTCTGTCGTACCAATATCTAATAAATCATTAATTTTGTCGATGTTTATTTTTTTTTTTATCAGCTCTATCATCTCAATTCTTTTTGAATTGATTATTTTATCAAAAAGATTATTTTCATACTGAATATACAAATTTTTTTTCATTTTTTTTAATTTAGAAAATATTAAACATTTATTTTGTACAATTTTTTATATCTTTAGGTGATATTTTATAAATATAACCGTCATAATAATTTTTATTTTTATTAAAAGGGTTTCTTCCAACATCATAGCCAACGTTTTTTTTAAATTTAAATAATTCACCTCTACAATTTTTCAAAATATCTTTTTTATTATTTAAATCTTTGCTGGTATACAGAATATATTTGGGATTTTTTTTCATTATATGTTTTAAGTAATATTCATAACCTCCTTTAGAAAAATCATCAAATAATCTAAATTCGTAAGAAACTACCTCATGTTTATAAAAGGCACTTGCTCTATGTGTGCTAATAATTATTGATTTTGATGGGATAACTTCATTTGCCCATTTATATAATAAAAAACCATCTGCATTTGTTGACAGTACATTATCTAAATAATTCTTATTAATATTTCCTATAAAAAGATTTAGAGAAAAATAGCCTAAAAATAGAAGAAAAAAAAGAGAAAATAATAATAAAAATTTTCTAAATATTTTTTGAAACATTCCGATAGTTTCTTTTTTATAAAATAAAGAAAAAAATAATAACCAAGTAAATATTTCTATATAAAATCTCCCAGTTGGCTGAGCTAAAATCATAGCAAAAATAAAATAAATAATAAAAACTATTGTGATATTTTTTAAAAACGAGAAATTAAAATTATAATTAAAAAAACAATATAGTGCGAATGGTCCAATACAATATGTCATTTCTCCTAATCGTAATTGTCCGTATTGATCATAAGGAAAAAAAAGCCAGAAAATTAAGTATCTGGAATTACCACTTCCATGTCTTAAACTTTCATTCATCGTATCTGCTCCGAATTTATCTGTAACAGGATTAAAAAAATTATAAAAAATATCATTATTAAAGTTAATAAATTCAAAAATTTCTCTAGGTAAAACTATTGCAGAAGATAAAACTGCAATGACTATTAATAATTTTAATAAAATTTTTTTGTTAATTATTTGATAAATTGAATACAATAATATTAAACCTGATGACAATAAAAAAGAAAATTTAATTTGAGTTGAACTTAATAAAAGAAAAACTAATACAAAAAAACAAACTAATAAATTATTTCCCTTTAATTTTGGTAAATAAAAAGTTGCAATAACTAATGAAATAAAATTAGTTGTTAAAGGAAAAAGTTGTGGTTTTGAAGTTGCTACTAAAAATAAAAATACTGGCATAGTTATTAAACTTAAACATACAAATAACCGATTGTGATAATCAATTTTAATTTTTTCAAAACTAAAATTTAAAAAAATTAAAACAATTAAAAGTAATGATACAAATTGTAAAATTTGTGAAAAATGTATGGCCCCTAAAACTAGACTATATAAGTATAAAGACTCACCAGCACCAGCCAATTGACTATGTAACCAATATTTGTAAAATTGAGAATTTCCGAATTCTATTTGATAAAGAGGGATTGTAAGGTGATAATCAAGACTATCTGAATCAGTAATAGGATTAAGTGAGAGAATAAAATAAAAAAAAAGAATTAAATATATTAAATTTAATTTATAGTCATTTTTTTTAAATATTTTTAACTTCAAATAAGAAGGCTTGTACAATCCAAAAGCGATTATAGATAAGCTAATTAATTTAATTATATTATTATTTATTTCATTAAATAAAAAAAAATTATATGAAAACAAACCTAATAAATTTATAATAATAAAAAAATTTATAATTGTACTAAAAAAAACATTTTTTATAAAAAAAAAGGAATTTGTTAACCACCTAAATTTAAAAGCTAAATTATAGAATCCATTTACCATCAACAAAGACAATACTATTGAAAACAAATAATTATGTTCTAGATAAATCATTAGATTATTTTTTTTATCGTATTTATAAATTTTTGTATATTTTTAAAACATATCAAAATAAATATTAATTAATTTTACAGTTTATCAATTTATTAAGATCAGCCTCATAAATGTAAACATCAAATTTTTCCTCCTTTTTATTAAATGGGTTTCTTGGATTGATTTCATGAATATCATTTCCTTTAGCAATTAATTTCCCCCTACAATTTTTCAATATATCACTATCTGTATTGTGGTCTTGACTATTATAAAGAATGTGAGTTGGTTTTTTTTGAATTAAAAAATTTTTATAATAATCAAATTCTTTTTGAGAAGTTAAATAAAGTCTAAAATTATAACTTATAAAAGGCTTTTCAGAAAATAAAAATGATCTATGACTTGTTAAAACAACAGCCTCCTCTGGTAGCTTTTGATTGGCCCATTGATATAAGTTATAACCATTGGCATATTTTGTTAGAATATTTTTATAATTTTTTAGAGAAAAAATTCCTGGTATAAAATTATATATTGTAAAAAAAGTAACAAATAAAATTACTAAAGAATTTAAAATAATAAATTTTTCAAATAAGAAGTATTTAAAATTTTTTTTTATTCCTAAATATGAAATAGATCCTACCATGAGCCATAAGAATGGTTCTATAAAAAACCGACCAGATGATTGACCAAAGGGAATCGCTAAAATAAAAAAAATTATGGATGAAAAAATTATTTTTTTAATAAGATCATATCTATAATTAATTAAAAAAACTAAGACTGATAATCCTAAAATTTCAGTTACTATTCCTAAATTAATTTCGTTTGATTGTATTGGTAGAAATAACCAATATGGTAAATATCTCGAATTTCCAGTTCCAACTTTTAATGAAGAAATAAAAGATTCACTTAGTGGATTTCCTGTAACTGGATTAAAAAAGTTATTTAGAATGTCTTTACTCAAATATTTATATTCAAAATATTCTCTTGGAAAAATTATTAATATAAAAAAAATAAAAATAACAAAAAAACTTTTTGCAATAAGTTTTTCTTTTTTCATTTTAATTATTGCAAAAAATATGATTATTGCAGATGATAAATAAAATGAAAATTTAAATTGAGTGGCACAAAAACATAAAATACATATTATTGAAAAAATAGTAATTAGTTTTCGTTTATCTCTTTCAAGAGGTAGTACATAAAAAGTTAAAATAAAAGCTACAAAATTTGTTGCAATACCAAATAGTTGTGGTTTGGCTGTAAATAACAAGAATAAAAAACTTGGAATACAAAGAATGCATAAACAAACTATAATTTTTATTTCTTCTTGTATTTTTTTTTTTGTATTATTTATTCCTAAAATAACAAAAATTATGGAAAATAACCCAGCAAACTGAAGTATTGATGAAAATTTGTATGCTTTTATAGATAATCCAAAAATTGATAATGCCTCACCTGCTCCCGATAACTGACTAGTAAGCCACTCTTTTTGGATAAAAAAATTACCATTAAGTAAAGAGAGATAAGGAACTGTTAAATGATAATCGAGAGAATCTGGGTCGGTAATTGGAAGCAAAGATATTATGAAATAACCTACAATAATAAATAGAAGTAATTTAATTTTAAAATTACTTATTAATTTTTTTTTAAAAAAATTTAAAATTTCATATGGAGGATAAAGTCCAATTAAAACAACGAAAAAAGCTGAAAATTTTATAATTAATTCATTTATTTCAAAAAATAAGTAGAAGCTATAAAGTAAAATCGAAAAAGAATTTATAAATAAATAAAAAACAACTATTTTTTTGCTTATAAAATAATTATCTAAACAACAGAAAAATTTTAATTTTAAAAAAAATTTAGAAATATTAAAAAAACCATTTACTAATAAAAGTGATAAAATTATTGAAAATAACGGATGTATATCAAATAATATCATTTAGTAATAAATTTAAGAATATTTTTTGGTAAAATTTTAATAATGAAATAAATAATTTTTACTTTAATATTATAAGCTAAATAAAAACTTTCATTTAAATTATTTTCAAATTTTTTCTGAATAAAGTATTTGATATAAAGTTTATATAAAAAATTTTTATAGCAAAATATTTTTTCAAGATATTTATTTTTACAAAATTTATTTAAAATATAAATTAATTCAGAAATTTCTTTTTGTGTATTTTTGGATTCGTTATCTTCATGGACTCTATAATATGCCAGATAATCATCCAAATAGTCAAAATTTGCAAAACTACTCAACCTGATAATTAAATCAAAATCTGATGATATATGTGTCTTGTTATCAAATGAATATTCTAATTTTTCAATTGAATTTTTTTTAATCATTAAAGTTAACCAAGCCGTTAAAGGAGATCCATTGATATAACTTTCTATTATTTTACTTTGGCAATATCCATTAACAAGACGTTTTGTTTTTTTTTCTATTTTTTGGTTACTACTTATAAAATAATTTGAATACACTACATCTATTTTATTATTTTCTTGAAATTTTTTAACTTGTTTTTCTAATTTAAATTCTGACCAATAATCATCGACATCTAAGAAACTAATAAAAGAACCATTGCATTTGCTGTAAGCTAATTTTCTTACTGTTCCTAAATTTTCTAACACATCTGTTTTAAAATATTTGATTCTATTGTCCTTAAATCTATTAACAATTTCCTCACTTCTATCTTTGGAAAAATTATCAAAAAAAATTAACTCCCAATTTAAATAAGTCTGATCTATTATACTTCGTAGAGCTTCATATAAAAAAGCTTCCCCGTTATGACAGGTCATTATAATGCTTACCATCTTATTTGATTTCATATATTCACTCATATATATTAGTCTCTTATATATATAATGAATAATTCTGATAAAAAATATTACTTTTTATTTATTGCTGTTTCTTTTGTATTTGTAGTTTTAACTACAAATTATATTAGTCTGTCAGATATTATTTATGTAGCAAACCAAACAGACGTAATTAGTTATACAGAAATTGCCAAAAATGCACCACTTCTTAAGTTAGAAAGTGATATAATTATTCAGCATATAGCTCAAAGATTTTTAGTTCCATATTTTGTTGGATTAATAGCTTATTTTTTAAATATTGATTTTTATTTTGTTTTTAAAATTTTTACTATTTTAAATATAATTTTATATATTGTATTAATTAATTTTTTAATAAAAAATTTAAATTTTAATCTCAAAGTTTCTATATTATTTTTTTCTGTACTTTTTTTAAATCCATATATAGTTAGGTATCATTTATTTAATCCAGTTCAGGCTCATGATATGTTGTTTTTTTGTTTTGGGTTAATTTTCTTCATTACCATTTTAAGTAAAAATTATTTTATCAACATAGCAATTACTATAATTGCTGCTTACCTAAGACAAACTTCAATGGCTCTATTAATCGGATCAAGTATTTTTCTATTGATAAATAGAAAAATTAAATTGTTCTTCATTTTATTGGGTTTTTTTTGTTTTTCTCTCTTTTTAACAATCAAAGCTGGAAAACAAATATCTAATAATGAATTTCCAATACATCTTGCTTATGGAATAATATTCTATGATTTTAGTCAATTTGAAAAACTCATTAAATTTTTATTACTTGGAATAATGCCTTTTGCACCTTTAATTATAATTTTTTTTGGAAAAATTAATAAAAATATTAGTATTTCTTCTGCAATTATACTTTTATTTGTTTGTGCAATGATTATTGGTCAGCCAATTATTGCTGGCCCAGATGGTAGTGTAAATAATGTTGGCAGGATCTCAAATCTTTGCTATCCAATATTAGTATGTTTTTGTTTTTATACTTATAATTTTGAAAAATTCGTAAAT
>Ga0209425_10003859_pt1 | contig 15608 bp, 16 predicted proteins | sample COG_05_FD_184749 | JGI IMG/M metagenome (GOLD analysis project Ga0209425, IMG submission 184749) | Pelagic Microbial community sample from North Sea - COGITO 998_met_05 (SPAdes) (version 2) | ecosystem: Environmental > Aquatic > Marine > Neritic zone/Coastal water | place: Helgoland, sampling...
GTTGCGTTAGCGGCGGATGAGATTTACGTTAATCCGAATACGATTACGGGTTCTGTGGGTGTTATTTCTAAAGGGTTTGGTTTTGCAGGTGTGATTGAGCGCATTGGCATTAAGCGTCGCATCTTCACTTCAGGCATGAATAAAGATCGCCTTGATCCATTTGAGCCTTTGACAGAAGACGATAGAGCGAAGCTGAGTAGTGTATTAGATGAAGTGCATGATTATTTTGTGGATCTCGTTCAGATATCTCGAGGCGATAAATTAAACGGTGATCCTGAGGAATTATTTTCAGGTGACTTCTGGACGGGCGGTCAAGCTGTTGAGCTAGGTCTGGTTGACGGAACGGGTAATCTATCGGGTATTTTAAAAGATAAGTTCGATGTTGAGCTTTACCGTGATTATTCCGCTTCTGGCTCGTTTGTTGAAGAATTCGCTCGCAGCATTGGCGTGAGTCTAGAAACTTACTTCAAACCTAAGATGGCATACGCGCAGTTGGTTTAGCGTTGTAAGGCTTATCGTAGCCCGCACAAGAGAACGAAGTGAGCGCCAGCGGGATTAAAATCAACACACGCGTTGAGGCGCTTCGCGCGCTTCCTGCAGGCGCATCGCTTACGCGCTGCTTGAGCAGGCTACATTAAAATAAACACCGTTAACGACTGGGTTTATTGTAACCTGCGGGGTTCTCCTAAGGCGTATAATAAAACGGATTAGGCAATAAAAATGTTTTACCCGCATACGTCCCGTTTATATCACTGTTCTGATCGCCAATTGTTAGCACGATATCAAACCCTTCTTCGATGATCTTTTTGCGCGAACGTGTTTTGAATTGTTCTGACGTAATGGTGTTATCCTTGGGGCCAAGCAACACAACCTTGTTCCATTTCGTGTAACCCGCTGCACGTAGGTTTTTTTCCGTCATCTCTTGTCCTTCGCCTCGTCTTGCGGAGATGAAGAACACGGCGACATTGTTTTCAAGGGCCATGTTGTAAAGTTCAAGCACTGGTTTTATAGCGGGGGAGTCGTACGGTTGTTTAAAAGGATCAAAGAATGCTTGCGGTACGCTGTCGCCTACTTTAAATGGTAGTGACATTGCAGCAAGTAACAGCTTGATGTTTGATAGGGCTGTCTCATCGATATCAATGACAATGGCTAAGCGTTCAATTTTTTTTTTTTTATCGCGCGAGCAAGTGACTTCTTCGCTTTGTCTGTCACTTTTGAAATGTCGTTGATGTATTCGCCTGATTTATAGTAGCTAGTTAAGTGTTGGCGAACCTCATAGAAGTTTTCCACTTTGGCATTAGCCGTTATAGAGCCGGTTAGCAGTAGGGCGCTTAGTGTTAATACGGTAATTTTTCGCATTCAAGAGTTCCTCAGGTGTATTATTACTGTGGGAACTCTACAGAAGTTAAACGTGCTTTTCAATCACCCTTATTAGATCATCAATTTGCTGCTTATTATGTTTTGCATTCACAATAAAGCGAATGAGCGCATAACCGTTAGGCGCAACCGGTGAGGAGCGAAACTCAGTTGCCACGTTTTCATTTTCTAAGTGGTGATAGAGCGCTTCAATGTCTTCGATGTTGTTCGAATAGAGGTTGACGATGTGTGACTTCTTCATGCGAACGTTAAGACCGCAACGATAGAGGCGCGTTCTTAAATAGTTCGCATTACTGCCAAGCTTTACTCTGCGCCATTCGTCTTTTTGAATGATGTTAAGCGTTGCTGAAAACTTCGCAATGTCTTGCGCTGATATTTTCTGGCCAAAGCGAAGTTCTTTAGCTTGAAAGCGTATGTATTCAATGTTGCGGCGACTTCCAATAATCAAGCCTGCTTGCGCGCAAAGTGTTTTAGTGAGGTCGGCTGTAATGAAGTGAACAGCGCAGCCTAAATGTAGGCTAGAAACCAGGCCTCTGCCTGAATCATAGATACCTAATGAGTGCGACTCATCGACAATAAATAAGCAGTTATATTTTTCAGCCAGGGCTGCGATATCAGCGATTGGGGCAATTGATCCATCGATGCTAGAAACCGCATCAATAATAATTATTCCTGCGCCGTGAAGTTTAAGCTGATTCTCAAGTGATTCCGTTGATTCGCGTGAATATGTGTAAGACTGTCCGTTTGCGCTCTCGATCGCTTCACGAATAGAAAGGTTTGCAAGTGAGTCTTTATAGATAGGAACATCTTTATCTGACACACAGTGTAATAAGTTTGCATTGGGGCTCCAGGCGGACTGGAAGAAGGCAAGGGCCTCCGCATTTAAGAATTCAGCAAAGCGATCTTCAAATTTTAATTGTAATTCTGATGAGTCGCTATTATCACCATCCATGAGCGCGCGAATGCTAGCATCAACGATTGTTGGGTGTTGTGTTAAGCCAAGATAATCTGGCGAAGCAAAGTTAAGCGTCGGTTTGGAAGTGGCTTCGTTTCTTTCGCGTTTTAAATCCGCAGGCGATGCCGTTTGGAAATGCTCGTCAACACGCTTACTTAGAAATGACGGAACAATATCGCTCGACTGTTGCTTTATGTTTTCTACAATCCCTCGTGTCATAGCCTTGATCTCCTATCTTACACTTACACAATATATATTATTATTGTAAAACCAATATGAGAAACCACCATAGCTTTTAAGAAGTATACGCTTCTAACCTTAAGGAATTATTAAGGGGTGTGCTCATTAAGACCCAAAAATGATATATTTTTTTATTCTTCTTCAGAGTAATTTTACCAAATATGGGTTTAGTGATCAATCGTTATTTTTTTTGTGCTCTCTTAAGAGTTCAATCAAGTTTTGAAAATCCTCTGGAATAGGGGCTTCAAAGCTCACCTCTTCATTTGTTGTTGGGTGGATTAATGTTAACGTTTTTGCGTGCAGCGCTTGGTGTCTGTAGGCGCGTAACGCTTCGATCAGTTCGGCTGACGCTTTTTTAGGTAATGAAAAACGTCTACCGTAAAGTGGGTCACCTAATAAGGGGTGATTAATGGAAGCAAGATGTACACGAATTTGATGTGTTCTGCCGGTTTCTAATTTTATGTTAATGAGCGTGTTACCCATAAAGCGCTCACCAATTCTAAAGTGAGTGATTGCAGGTTTGCCATCGACGACGATAGCTTGTTTTGTGCGTTGTGTTGGATGTCTACCGAGAGGCTCATCAATCTTTCTGCCGCCGGTTAGTTCGCCACAGGCGATAGCAACATATTTTCTGCCCATTTCACGGGTTTGTAATTGATCGATTAAGTGTTTGTGCGCTGCGAGCGTCTTAGCGACGACCAGCAAGCCACTGGTTTCTTTATCAAGGCGATGGACCAAGCCGCCGCGAGGAAGGCAGGAGAGGTCAGGATGGTGGTATAACAGGGCGTTGACCAGTGTGCTGTCGCTATTGCCGGTACCAGGGTGAGCCACTAAGCCGATAGGCTTGTTCACGACGAGGATATCGTCGTCTTCGTATATGATATCAAGGTCGATAGCTTGCGCTTCCCAGTTATCCCGGTCTTCAAGCGTTGTGTTTAAGAGGATGGATTCGCCGCCTTTGACTTTTTCGCGCGGACGCAGGGACTTTCCATCGACGGTGATAGAGCCATCTTCAAGCCAAGCCTTGAGCTGTGAACGTGAAAAATCAGGAAATAAGAGGGCTAACGTTTTGTCCAATCGTTGTCCTTCGTGCTCTTCGCCGATGATGGCGTTCAATTCAATATGCTTGTCCATATTATCGCTCTTGAGTTCAAAGCGAGATAATAACTTTATTGCGTGCAGTTGTTAACGTATAATCGCAACCTCTTAGATAATTGTGAACGGAATAAACAATATGGCGCAAAAAGTAATCAAATTCTTGTTGGTATCCTGCATTCTTGCATTAAGCGCTTGCGCTAGTACCTTTGATCCAGCGGATGCATACAAAGACATGTCTGCAAAAGAGATCTTCGATGAAGGGCAAAAAACCCTATCGAACAAATATTACACCGACGCGCTGCAATACTTTGAAACCTATGATGCGAGATATCCTTTCGGTGACGATATCGAGCAAGTGCAGTTAAATGAGATTTATGCCTATTACGCTAAAAACGAAACAGCATCCTCGTTAGCGGCAGCTGATCGCTTTATTCACTTGCACCCAACCAGTCAACACGTAGACTACGCGTACTACATGCGCGGCTTATCCAACTACATGTCTAACATTGGTGCGCTTGATAAGTTCTTGCCGATTGATCTATCCACGCGCGATTTAACGGGCGCTAAAAAATCCTTCCTGGATTTTTCTGATTTAGTGCACCGTTTTCCTAAAAGTAAGTACGTCGCCGATGCAAAGCAGCATATGATTTTCTTGCGTAACATTTTAGCTAAACACGAATACAATGTGGCGTTGTTCTACTACAAACACGAAGCGTATTTAGCATCCGCTAATCGCGCGAATGATGTCATTCAACACTATCAAGGCGCACCCATTGTGCCAACCGCTATGGTCTTGATGGTTAAGTCTTATCATCAGTTGGGCTTAGAAGAGCTCGCCAGTGATGCGACTAAGATCTTAGAGCTTAATGTTGCTGAGATTCCTGTGATAGAAGGGATCTAGCGTCAGGCAATAATACCAACCCCAGGATGCTTTCTTGGGGTCAGACTTAATCACGAGCTTATAAAAAAAATTAACCCCACACACTATAAACGAGAAGTAACTTGTGCAAAAAGATTCAAAAGTACAGGATCTAGAATCGATAGTCGCTAATTTGCAACTGCCTCCACCCGAGCGATCGGTTGACTATACAGGTCGACACGTTGTCCATGGTGATCTTCACGCAAACCCGTTGAGAATGATTTACTTGCTAATGCTGATAGGCGTTATGAAGTTAAGTAAGGAAAAATATGTATTTTTAGCAGATTTTCTTACAAAACATTGTCCGCAGCTCGCTGAAGACCCTTCGCTCTCAAATTTTCTTGGTGAATTAGTGCATCCAAAAAAATGTTCGCTTGACGAATTTAAGATTAGGTTGAATCAACCCGCGATCAATAAATTTAAAGAAGCAAGAACGTTATTTCGCTCGACTTTAGGTTTGGATTCTCCCAAGCAGAAGGCCAAAAAGAGCGATGCGGCGGTAGCGAGTAAAAAAAGATGCGCACATATTACCGACATTGGCGATACAGTAGCTGATAGAGGGCCAGATGATCGTTTTATGTTAGATCTTAATGAGTGGCGTCATGTAAACGGAATAAAGTTTACAATCATGCTATCAAATCATGATGCATTTTCGTTTGGTGCTTGGCATGTTATGTTTTTATCAAACCCTTTTAAAATGCCTAGAACGCGTAAAGCATTTAGGAAACTGTTATTGACGGACCCCTATATGCTTGAACAGCTGATCTTTACACACAGTCCTTCATTAAATAATTCATTATATTCGTTATTGGGTCAGCCTAGTGATAGAGCTTTTCTCTCGGCAATGCTTCAGTTAGAGCGTCAGGTGAAAACCTATTTTTTGCCTAATTTACATTTAATGAAAGCCGAGATGACGTCACAGGGGCGAGTTGTTGTTAATACGCATACCCCTGCACCAGAGAGCTTATTTATAGAGCTTGCAAAGCTTTTTAATGTGGATTGGAAAAGTGATACTGACGAGGATGTTTTTGAGAGCGTTAACCATATTAATTCTCGATTTAGAAGCGCACTGCAAAAATCGCCCGAGAAAATTCATCAATATCTCGATAGTGAGGAGGGCGCTTTATTTCGATTTATTAATTACCGACCGTCCGAAGGTCTATCGGTTGTTAAGACGCTGCCTGGCAAGGGTATCCATAACTTTGGTCATATCGGGGAGGGAGGGGTTGATAGGGGGCAGAACAGTTTTGAAGTTAATAATCTAGATACCTTGCTTGGTAAGGTAGCCTCTGTTGCCACTGAGGATCACCCGTTGAAGATCTTTTCATTTTTCCCGGAATCAAACAAGAGTCCTAAGGCTTTAAATATGCAAAAGCTTGAGAGCGGTCAGTCTGTGACTAAGGTAGCCATGGGTTAAGCTGAGTCGTTTTTTTTGAGATCCAATGGGGCCGGTTACCTATCACTATGAAATGTGCCTGCCCCCTATCTTTTTTCGCTTATTCCCTTGTTTTATTTTGATTAATATTTGATCTAGATGCGCAATTCTTGACTTCTAAGAAGCGGAGCAGATAATCAACGGGTTAGGCGATCGGTGTTCGCAACCTACCAAAAAAACGTATTGATCCTATCGGGAGAGAAAATAATGAAAACTGTATTAACTGGTAAACCAGCTCAGCTCGTAGTTCAAACCAAGCGAATCTCGAGCTTGATCACGCAACTGAAAGAGTACGCTAAGAGCAATAACCCTGATTTAAAAGACTACATAAATTATGGGATTCAAAGATATAACGTATACGCCTGAAAAAATCGCAAGATTGTTGAACCTTGCATACACATGTCGTTTTCATAAGTTCCTTTTATCCTTAATCATGGATGAGAGATTTAGCGCTAGTGCTAATGCCTTTATAGCCAGTGAAATGGCTTACGTTTCAGGGGCAGAGGCTTCAGAGGGTGAGTATCATAGGGATCTAGCCAAATCATATTACTTTCTAGCGTATGCTATTGAGAGCAATGATTTAAATTTAGTAACACGATTGTTAATGCGTGGTGCTGTTCAGCGAGTTGATATATTTAGGTATTCCGCTTATGAATCAAGCAGGCAACCGCATTATGCGTTGGCTTATAATAAGAATAAAACAATGCTCAATCTGTTGCCAAAAGGTGATGCATATCATGGGAAGTATTTCGTAGAAATACCGTTCAATGATTGGATATCTGGCAAGCTCAGCTCTATGACGATAGAGGAGTTTCGTTTTTTAATGTCGTTAGAGAATTTCTAACCTTACACCGTATTTGATGATAAAAACACATTAGTTTATCAGGTCCTATTAAAACACCATCGCTTAGATCTTCTTAAATTATGCGTTAAAGAATATGGTCTACACGTGAAATCTTTTTTTGAAATGAACGAGGAGGGTGCAACAAAGTTATTTGAATCCGGCGCTATGGACCGCCCTGCGGAAATGCAGGGCGAGACGCATAAGCTCATGGTGTTTTTGTTTTCAAAAGGACTTAACCCAAATCAGCTTTTACGAAAGAATGAGCCACTGCTACATTTTGTGGTGCGCCACTTGCCTGAAGAGATAATTCTTTTATTTAAAAATAATGGCGCCTCACTGGATCTTCGTAGTTAGGATGGAGAAACTCCGCTAAGTACTGTGTTAAAAAAGAAAAAATCAAAGGATGCCTCTCGTGCTTTTGATAATCTTCTAAGAGAGGTCTTCTCGCCTAGAGATAAGTCAAGGAGTGAGACGAAGCTTATCAGTGAAAAATCATTCGTTATAATAAGAAGTTTAATAACCCTGTTATCCATGAGTCCTTACTTGAGGATATTGATAAGAGTGCCAAGTTAAAAGTGTCTGATAAAATAAAGCTTAATAATTATATCAGAAAAAACATACCAAAAGGCGTCTAGGAAAAAACCGCTCAGCTTTCTGAGGAAGGTATTAAAAAAACACTTTTAATGAACACTCCTATGGAGTGTTGTTTTTCTCCACATCATATACCTATGTTACTTAAAAGTTCTGCGCTAAATTTTTCGGATTTACCACAGTTTTATGCAGGCAATTATGGTTTTTATCAAGATCGCTTAAATATGTTTATCGCACTGTTTCAGGTCATATACTTTTCATCTAGGTTGTTAGAATCCTTGGGGGCTAATGGGTTACAGCGGCAGGAGGTAATGAGGTTGGTTGTCGCATCGGCTGTTAAACGAAATGCACATGGAAAAATGCTTTTTTCTTTGCTTGAAATCGCCAATTCTACCAATGCTTTATTTGATCTTGCCGACGCAATTAAGGATATAGCGCCCACTTTGTTATTGGCATCGCGTGCGGGCCAGGAAATTTGTGGCGAGACTAAAAAAGAGTTTTCTTACGCAACTCAAGAAGATAGAAACGATGAGAGACGGCGAGCAATCCTTGATGTTAGTAGAGCTGTGTTTAAGGATGCAAGCATTTCGGATGCATTGCATTTATCAGCAAAATGGCATTCGACACAATGCGCTAAACAGCTCGAATTGATTCAAGATTTTGAAGGTGAGAATTGGGAAAATGCCTAACGAAGCCATATACAAAAGAGATCACACTTCCGGATGAAAAGAAAAAGCAAACTTTGCAATTGCTGGAGCTTACTAGCCCTGGCTCGCTTAAACGTGAAGGGCGTTCGCTAAAGCATTGTGTTGGTACAAACGAGGAATACAGAAGGCGTTGTATGGAGGGTGATATTCGAATATTCTCCGTAAGAGATGCTGCACTTCCAGCGAAACCATTGTCTACGATCGAAATAGAGTTTTTCTGGACTGATCCGCCCTCTATTGGGCTGTTGCAACATAGAGGTTTTGATAACGCAGACCCTAGCTTACCACTAGTCGAGTTTGTAATCGGGTTTATACGGGATGCAAACTGCACTGCTTGTAATTTAATTGACTGGAGGGGGGGTCGATTTGAGTGGTGTTGAAAAAAGAGCATCATCCGAGCCTTTAAAGCAAAAAATTTGCGAAGAGCTGGAGTTAGATCCGACTAAGCCTGGAAAGCTTCATTCAGTTAGGGAGACATACATACCGTTTCTGCCGAAGAAAGGGAATATCCGTAAAAATATTTTGGCGCTACTTCCAGAATCACAACTGTTCCTAGAGCACTGGCAAAAGCTACCGATCTTGGACAAGGCAAAAGCCGATAGGGCTAAAGTGCGCAACTTGAATTTTGATAAAGTGTTTAGTCTATTTTCTGATTCAACGCCGCAAAGAGATGAGGTTGCTCCTCCAGTAAAACAAGAATGAGTGCGGGTGGTTGAGGAGATTCACCCTGCGCACCCAATAAAAACTTGATCTTTAACAATTAATCAATGGCTTGAACTCTTCCAGCTCCTGCAATCTCCTTTGATTGGTCTATACTGTTCATATAGAGATCTTCATGGGGGACGTTATGTTTTTCTCTAAAACCAAAGAACAAAGAGCTAGCGATGAGCGTGTGAAGGCTGTTGTAGGGATCGCTAAAGACCTGCTGCATCAGAAATTAAGTAGCACGGAGCTCATGTATTTCGAAGACGGTAATCTAGGCCCGCTGGTTCAGGCTATTAAAGTCAGACTAAGGAGTGAAGGGGGGGATCCTACCCCGTTAGTAGAACATTTCATTGCTTTTCAAACAGTTTTTTTGAAATTAAGTGAGCTCGAGCAAGAAAAATTTCGCAAGGCTATATCAGTTTCTTTCAAACGACTTTATCAGGCGCATGCAAAATTTCAGATTGATAGAATGTATCATAACTCTAAAGAGCAAAAAGAATTAAACTCAATGTTTGCTTATGGTGTTAACTCAAAAGGACAGGCCGAAGGTAAGCTTAAGTCAGATAAAGTGAAAAAATATCAGCAGTTCACAGATTATTTACTTACAGGTGCGGGCCGTGATTCCTACAAAGACAGAGAGGCGCGAATGTACCTTATATCAATTTCTTCGCGTTTATATAATTTAAAACAAACAAGGCCGGGTGGATCGAAAACAGAACTTAATTCTACACGCTCCTTTGATGTGAATGATGACATTTCGTCACTGATTAGTGTTATTCATAGGTTGAAAGAAATTAGCTCCGCTGAATTTAAGGAGAAAAACAAAGATGAGGTGCGGTATCTTTCAGATCTGATATCAGTCGGCCTTAAGCCCTGGTTTTATCGACAGCTTTATAATCATATGAAAGCTGTAAAAGGCTCGAATTCTGCGAGTCAAATTGAAGAATGGTTTGAGCAAGTGCGAGAGGAGGTTCAACAGGTTGAAGCCCTTAATGGGGAGCGTGACTTAAAGGAGGCTAGGTATTTCTTTTCTGATTTTTCATCAAGGCTTACACAGTTAAAAGAAATCGACTCTTTGGATCAAATGCATAAACATAAAAAATCCGCTGGATCTTTGACAGGATTGTTTAAACAGGTTGAAAGGGTTGCGATGCCTGCCCAAATTGATGTTCCAGAGACAAGCTTTGGCCATGGGTTTGTTGATCCATTAGGTGTTTTACCGGATTTGCAAAATATGGCAAAAGCAATGAAGCGCGCACCTAATACTGTTGTTTTATCAATAGAGCTAAAGAGAATGGATAGACTTATTGAATACTACAAAGGCGAAATTTTCACAAACCCAATACGCAGTAGGACTAATATTCAGGTGTTAGTGAACCTTGTCAAGGCTGCTGACACATTGAAAGAGTTAACGTTTGACACTGAAAAGTTTGCAGACGAGGCGAGCGAGCTACAAGAAAAGATGCAGGCATTAAAAGAAATTCTTATACCGCTTGCGGATAATGCGTCTATGCTTATCAAGGAGCTAACTGGAGTCAAGTCAGTAGATGCGCTCAGTAAGCAACAGTTAAGAGGTGCGCTATACCTCGTTAAAGAACAGGCTCTGGCGCAAGAAAGCAAAGCAAAAGTTAGGTTTGCTGAAGACGCAACAGGTGCTGAAACAAGACTATCAAATCAAGAGGTTGGTAGTTACCTCAAAAGAGACAGGCAATATAAGCAGGATATAGTAGAAAAAAGTTTTCTTACTTTGGGTGATAGCAAGGCGTCCCCAGAAGAGCGGAAAAAAGCTAGAGCGCTAATTGAGTCTGATACGACTGAGTTGATAATGTCTTATGAGAAGAAGCAAAGCGAAATGGGTATTGAGTCTGGGTTTGAAGCAAACGGCGGTTGGCGCATTGTTCAAAGGTTTTCTCAGCTATTAGAACATAACGAGTGCTCAAGCCATAAAGTTGCCGTTAATCCGCCTGAAAGCGCAAGCTCAAATCTAAAGGCCTGTTACAACGAAGCGGTGAAGCTTCAGAGTTTGAGCAAAATGGCTATCTGGATTGGAGAAATGAATAAATTTTTTGAAGGGGTTGAAGAGGGTGAGGAGTATGATCAATCTTTTGATGCTGCCGATATTAAAGAGATTGATAGTTTTGTAAGGGCCTTAAAACCAGGGGATTTAACCGGTCAATCAGAGTCGGCCAATTTAACAAGAAAAATGATCGCTCCAGCCATTGGCCTGTTAGAGCATTATCAAAAACAGGGGCGCTCTGTTGAGAGACCGCTCGCGGCCCTGCTGGTAATTCAGGTTAAATCTGAGAAATCAAAAATCCGGAAGAAGGCTAGAAGTTTTGGCGGCGATGAGTGTTCACCAGAAACAACGCCAAACACTTCTATAGAAAGTGGTCCAACTGATTCTGATTGTAGGCATGACGACTTAGATTTAGATGATAACCAAAGGCCTGGTTTTTAAATCTTTATAGCTCGCGATAGCCTCGCGTAATCGGATAACGTCTTCCACGGCCAAATGCGCGCTCTCGAAGTCTCACGCCAGGCGCCGCTTGTCTGCGTTTATATTCATTACGTTGCACTTGTCTAATGATATTCACAACCACGTCTCGATCGAAGCCGACATTTGTGATTTCATCCACGCTGTGTTCTAAATCGATATAGAGTTCTAGAATGTGATCCAGCTGATCATAAGGTGGCAAGCTATCAGTGTCTAATTGATTCTCGGCAAGCTCCGCAGTCGGCGGCCTGTCAATGACGCTCTGTGGTATCACGTGACTTAATGTGTTTCTGTACTCAGATAGCTTGTAAACCAACGTTTTAGGCACATCTGATATTGCACAGAAGCCACCTGCCATGTCGCCGTAAAGCGTGGCATAGCCTACCGCAAGCTCGCTACGATTTCCTGTGCTCAACACCATGCTGCCAAATTTGTTCGACAATGCCATAAGTGTTGTGCCGCGGCAACGTGCTTGAAGGTTTTGCTCAGTGATGCCTTCTTCAGTTTCTACGAATATGTCACTTAATGAGTCTAGGAATGCATCAAATGGTTCTTCTATCGAAATGATTTCATGCTTAATGCCAAGCATTTTGACTTGGTCTAACGCAAGCTGAATGCTTTCATCGCTAGTATAGCGTGACGGCATCAGCACGCCAGTAACATTTTCAGCGCCGATGGCATCAACTGCAATGGCGGCCGATAATGCTGAATCGATTCCGCCTGAAAGCCCCAGTAAAATTCCCGGGAAACCATTCTTTTCTACATAGTCTTTAAGGCCCATTAAAATGGCTTTGTAAGCGCGTTCTTCGTGCGTTAGTGGTTTAGGTGGGTCTTGTTTAATGACGTTGGTTTTATCACCGTCAAGCTCTATATCAACGGGCATTAGCGATTCTTCAAAGAAAGGCGCTTGCGCGCAGACCTCGCCTTCACCGTTTAATATCATTGAGCCGCCGTCAAAAACCAAATCATCTTGCCCGCCGAGTAAGTTTGTATAACAAATAATGACGTTTGATTTTTTGGCCTCACCCTTGAGGATAGATTTACGTTTATCATCTTTACTGATCGAGAACGGTGATGCGTTGGGAGAAAGAATAACCTTGGCGCCTGCATCAACAGACTGCTTAACAGGGCCGTCGTGCCATAAGTCTTCACAGACGACAACACCGACTGGCACTCCGTTAATTGGAATCACTAAAGGCGTGCTGCCCGGCTTGAAATATCGCGCCTCATCAAAGACGCTAAAGTTAGGTAGGCACTGTTTTGCATAAAACCCTAGCTCTTCACCGTTGTAAAAAACACTGGCCGCGTTTTGAAGGCCTACCTTGGTTTTTTTTGGGTAACTAACAATGCAATGAATGTCTTTCACGTCGCGCTTGATTTTTTCAATTGCAACATCCACTTGTTCTAAGAACGCTTCGCGATAGAGTAAATCTTCAGCTGGGTAACCTGTCAGGAAGAGCTCAGGAAACACAATCACATCGGCTGAGTGATCTGCTTGGGCTTTTTGTGCAGCTTCAATTAAAGCATCACAGTTCTTTGTCACATGTCCTACAGTTGCATTTAGTTGTGCGATCACAACGCGTAATTTTTCACTCATGGATTAGCTCCTGTATTTTAATTCGCTGACAGTGAGTAGGTCTTTCAATGTTTCATCTAAATAAAACGTTTCTTCAGATTTTGAAATGGGTAATATGGCGAGCAAGTGCAGTTCATGTTTATCAAGCATCGCGTTAATGATAGTGCCTACTCTTTTTTCGTGGTGGTAGAGCGATGAGCCTAGCTCGGGTAGTTCCGATGCATAGCCCTTTAGGTAATACATTTTTTTTTTTAACTTTCCTAAGTGCTCCATTCGAGCAATAATTTCTTGGCCCGTGTAGCAGCCTTTGGTAAAGCTTAGTGCATCTAGCTCGTTTAAATTGAGGTAGTGGGGTAATAGCTTTTCGGTTGTTTTAGGATAAACCTGTGGGTACCCGTATTCAATGTCGCATAAACGCCATGGTTCATCATCGCTGTCTGAATGTTCATGTGTGTCCACGGGTAAGATGACTTCATACCGGGTGTGTTTTCCACTCCAAAATAAGAGTGTGGCGTTTCCAGCTGTGACGCAGTTATTTTCATGATCAGGCAAAGCGTGCGTGTCAGTGAATGGTTCATCAATGAAGCCAAAGCAATCATATTGATCGGTCACATCTTCCAAGGTTGACTTGTAAAATACTTTATATTTTTCCAAGGCATTTTTTGCGAATTTCAGTGATTCTTTCGGTAGCTGTAATAGATAAGTGTCATCTTTTAGAAAAATGCGAAACAAGCTAAGGATTCTTCCTTTAGGATCTGCATGAACCGCGAGCGAGCTATTAGATTCTGTAATTTTACTCACATCGCAACTGATCTGGCCTTGTAGGAATTTTACAGCGTCGTTGCCCTTAATGCCGAGCAAGCCAAAAGAGTTTAACTTTACAATCACAATATCTCCAGGAGCTCTATAGGTTTTGTAATTGTGTGATTGGCATTCCAGTTGGTGTGATCAACATCTTTAGGTAAGTATCCATAAGCGGCTAAAACTGTTTTCATGCCTGAGCGGCTTCCAGCAATGATGTCGTTTTGGGAGTCGCCAATGTAAACAGCGGTGTTCGCATATGCGCTCATTAACTGGCACGCATAAAGCAGGGGGGCTGGATCAGGTTTGCTCTGTGGTAGCGTATCACCGCATACTAGGCATGCAGCCCGCTCGGTAAGTGATAGCGAATCAAGGAGCGGCTCTGTTAACCATGCATGTTTGTTGGTGACGATTCCCCAGGGCAGTTCGTTTTTGTCTAGGTAGCTTAGCACCTCTTCCATACCGTCAAAAAAATCGGTTTGACCAATCATGCATTCTCTGTAAATTGAAAGGTATTGTTCACGAAGTGCAGCCTCACTCACGTCGCTTTCTTCCAAATTTAAAAACTGTTTGAACATAGGTAGCACGCCTTTGCCAGCGTATTCACGCACAACATTTGTATCCAGGCTCGGTAAGTTGAAGCTAGCTCTAAGCTCGTTGAGCGCATAAGTTAAGCTGTGCGCCGTATCGAGTATTGTACCGTCGAGGTCAAATAAAATAGTTTTAAATTTTTCTTGCATAAACTAAATAATTCACTGATACGTTGGAGGTTAAAGAATAGTGTTTTGAAAGCGGGTTGTAATCCATGCCCTTCATAGACACAATTTCACAACCGCATTCGCGCAGCCAGGCGTCTAATTCAGATGGTTTAATAAATTTTTGATAATCGTGCGTGCCTTTGGGGAGAAGTTGTAAAATGTATTCGGCGCCTAGGATGGCAAATAAATAGGACTTTGGATTTCTGTTGAGCGTTGAAAAAAATAAATCGCCACCTGGTTTAACCAGTGATGCGCAAGATTTGATAACAGATGCTGGATCAGGAACGTGTTCTAACATTTCAAGACAAGTCACTGTGTCGAAAGCAGCAGGATTTTTCTCTGCCATCTCTTCAACTGTTATGTGTTGATAGTCAATCGTTAGCTCTGACTCGATGGCGTGAAGCCGCGCAACTTTTAAAGCTTCTTCGCTCATATCGATTCCGGTAGTCGCAGCGCCCGCTTTTGCAAGGGCTTCTGTTAGTATGCCACCTCCACAACCGACATCAATTAAGCTGCTGCTTTTTAAGGTTGAATTATCAGCAATAAAGCCGAGCCTCAAAGGGTTGATATCGTGCAGTGATTTCAGGTCACCTTCTTTATCCCACCAGCGAGCTGCGTGTTTGTTGAACTTGTTTATTTCAGTTTGATCAATGTTTTTCATGACGATATAATAAAGGAAAATGAGCATGAATGCTATTCATAACAAGGAGTTTATTATGAGCACACCACTTTCAGCTTTAATCAAAGAGAAAGGTAATATTATTTATTCAGCGCACCCAGAAGAAACCGTTTTCGCTTGTGTTAAGAAAATGGGCGTAGCTGGAGTCGGTGCATTGTTAATCATTGATGAAACAGGATTGGTTGGTATTTTTACAGAACGTGATGTCTCTAAAAAAGTGGTGCTTCAGAAAGTCGATGTTGAAACAGTCTGTGTGAGCTCTGTAATGACTCGTGACGTGAAGACCGTGACTCCCAGCACTACGACGGATGAGGCGATGAGCATCATGACAGAGGAGCGCTTTCGTCACCTGCCTGTGCTATTGGAAGATAATGTGCTTGGGTTGATTTCTATTGGCGACTTAACGCGTTGGGTTGTGATGTCGCAACA
>Ga0209425_10003861_pt1 | contig 15602 bp, 12 predicted proteins | sample COG_05_FD_184749 | JGI IMG/M metagenome (GOLD analysis project Ga0209425, IMG submission 184749) | Pelagic Microbial community sample from North Sea - COGITO 998_met_05 (SPAdes) (version 2) | ecosystem: Environmental > Aquatic > Marine > Neritic zone/Coastal water | place: Helgoland, sampling...
GTTTTGATATGGGCTGCGGCTCTGGGCGTTGGGCAAAGTTTGTAGCACCTAGGGTAGGTTTTCTTAACTGCATCGATCCTAGTGACAATGCTTTGGAGCAAGCTAAAATAAATTTAAGTCATTTTGAAAATTGCTCTTTTGAATGCAAAGGAGTTGATGAAAACTCACTAGCAGATGGATCACAGGATTTTGGATATTCACTTGGAGTTTTGCATCATATCCCCGACACTTCATTGGCACTGCAAGCATGTGCTAAAAAATTAAAATCTGGAGCGCCATTTTTACTATATTTATATTATAGATTTGATAATAAGCCTAAAAGTTACTATTTCTTATGGAAAATTTCTGATTTGATCAGAAGACTGGTAAGTAGGTTACCCTTTATAATAAAATTTTTTATCTCTCAAATTATCGCTTTTTTTGTTTATCTACCTTTAGCTAGATTTGCATACATGGCCGAAAAGCTTGGACTAAATGTAAGTAACTTTCCCTTAACTTGGTACAGAACTGAGCCATTTTATATCCTTAGAACAGATGCTTTAGATAGATTTGGGACTAGACTAGAGCAGCGTTTTACAAAAGATGAAATTAAAAATATGCTTTTAGATGCTGGATTTGTAAAAATTGAATTCAGTGATCGAGAGCCATTTTGGACAGTTTTAGCCTACAGGAAATAAATATTCAGTATCCTTCTTAACAAATGAATCCTAGCTTCAGCATAGTTGTTCCAACCCTAGATAATTTGGATGATTTAGAGAAACTTTTAACTAGCATTAATGCTCAGACTCTTTTACCAAAAGAGGTTGTTATATCAGATTCTAGTTCTTCAAATCAGATTGAAGAGGCGGTAAAAACTATTAACTCAAAGGTACCAATTGTTTATTTAAGAATTGGAAGGGCGTTTAAATTAGACCGTTTTTTAAAGAGCCTATCATTTTTACCATTTCTTAATAAATTTATTGATCAGCTCCCCGATGGTCGCGCATTTCCTTACGAGGCTACAAATGCTGGTGTTGAAAAAGCAGCATTTGAATGGATAGCATTTTTAGATGCAACCACTATCCCAATAACATCGTGGCTTGAAGATTATTGGAATTTTAAGTGCCAATACGAATGCGATGTAGTTTTTGGTAATACAAAATATTTTGCAAAAACTAAATTTCAAAAAATTATTAGAGCATCAACTTATGGACGAGAGGGGCATGAAACTGCACCAGGCTCAATTATACAAAAATCTAATTTCCTTGAAGGGCATAAAATTTTGGAAGGAGTTAGATCTGGAGGAGATGTAGCATGGAAAAATGATATAAAGGATAGCTTTAAATATTTTTCACCATCCAATTATTATTTGAAATATTGCAATCTTCCAAAAAATCTATCTCCAGCTTTAAAAAAATTTTTCGTATACCAAATATATGGATCTTATGTTGATATTCAGCATAACATTAAAGACCTTTATTTGGGATTGACTCTTCTCCTTGCAATTATCATAGTCCCCAAATGGAATTATATTGTTGGTTGGGATAGTTATTTATTTATACCTCATATTACAAAAGTATTTTTTTTGAGCATCCTTTTAATAATTGCATCAACTTTCTTGCTCAACAGAGCCATTCTTAGAAGATATTCAAATAGATATTTCTTAATCAATTTATTCAAAATTACAGCTTTTATATTAATTACTTTCTTCATTTATAATTGGAATGCTTCTGTCGCTAAATGGGTCGAAGATTCGATATGGTATTTCCCGCATATTACTAAAATTTATCTTTTATGTATCATTAGCGCCTCTTTTATTTATAGAGGGATTTATTTTCCAATTAAAAATAAAATTCAGATAGGCTATCTTTTTCCTGTTAATTGGATTTTTGTCGGAATTTTGGGAATTATTTTAGATATTGTTAAAGCCCCAGGGTATATTTTAGGTGCAATTTTTGCGACATTCATAAAAAGTAGGAAATAAAACTCTCACTCATTTAAATTGCTATGACACAGAAAACAATGATTTTAGTAAGCGGTAGTGGTGATACAGTTGCTTGGTTTAGAATCGAGTTTTTGAAAAAATTTATAACTAAATCCTACAAGGTGTATGTTCTTGCTCCTGACATTAGAGAAGATTTGAAACCTATCTTAATTAACCTTGGGGTGGAATTTATATATATCAATTTAAATAGAAAAGGGTTTAATATTTTTAACTTATTAATATCTATAAGAGAGATTTCTAATATTTTCAGAACTCTTAAGCCAGATATAATTTTCTCATATACACATAAAGCAATATTAGCTTCGTCAATTGCTTCAAGAGTTTCTGGGCACAAAAATATTTTTTCATTTATAACTGGGACAGGCCATATTTTTGATAATAATAGCCTTAAAGAAAAATTGATTAGACAACTGGGATCTCTAGCTCTGAAAATGTCTTTACATTTCAACAAGCTTATTTTTTTTCAGAATCCAGATGATAAGTTTTTATTTGAAAGAAAAAAAATTGCTTCTCCGAAGAAAACGAGGTTAGTAAATGGCTCCGGTGTAAATTTAGAAAAATTTGTTGTGACAAAACTTCCTTCAAAGCCTATTTTTCTTTGCATGGCTAGGTTAATCAAATCTAAGGGTATTCTTGAGTTTGCCAAAGCTGCACAAATAATTCGAGAGCATAATCCCGAGGCTCGGTTTTTATTATTTGGATACCCTGATGATCATGTTGACTCTATTGATGAAAGTGAAATTATCAATGAATGGAATGAAAAATATGGAATTGAATACATGGGCTATTCTTCAAATCCCATTCATTCAATTAACGAATGCAGTGTATTTGTCTTATTGTCCTACAAAGAGGGAACTCCAAGAGTTGTATTAGAGGCCATGGCAATGGGAAGACCAATAATAACCACTGATACACCCGGCTGTAGAGAGACAGTTATTGATCAGCTCAATGGTTTTTTAGTTCCAAAAAAAGATTATTTAAATGCTGCATCATCAATGAAGGTATTGCTTGACCCAGATCTTAGGCAAAAAATGGGCAATGAATCTCGGAGATATTGTGAATCAAAGTTTGATGTTCATAATATCAATGACTTCTTATTTAATGAAATGAGAGTTAAGTAAAAATTTATGATTAATGTTAAAGAGGTAGATATTGATAATCCCATCATTGAAGCAGAAATAATTTTGCTCATAGGCTCTGCATTTAGCTCTGAACCTCTTCAGCCAGGTTACTTAAAGAAAAATATTCAATCCAAATCATCCTCACAATTGTCATTGTTCTTATGCGCATTTGAAGGAAATAAGATGATAGGATGTAATGCATTCATAGCTAATGATTTTTCATTTGAAAAAAATTTGGCTGTTTGCTATCAAAGTTGTTGGTCGGCAACACACCCTGAACATCAAGGCAAAAGAGCATTTTTTAAAATTCAAGAAGAAGCAAAAAAAATCCTTAAAGAGAGAGGGGCTTCATTAATTTTTGGATTACCAAATAGTATCTCAAGACCTATTTTTGTAAACAAATTAAATTTCTCTGAAAAAGATTCTTTATTGCTTAGGATTCCAAATATTTTTTTTTTAAGAAGTCTGTGGATAAGAGCAAAATATGCAAAAAAAATTAATGAAAAAAATGCTTTGATCCCTAACGAACAACAAATAATTGAACTAAAGAAAAATCTTAATTCTGAAATAATTGAAATCAAAAGAGGCTCTTCATTAGTATGGGGAAAGATTCAAAAAAAAGCTAAGTATGGAATAAATTGGAATATTTTTTCTGTTGGAGGCATAGATATAAAGTCGTCTAATGATCTTTCTCTGTTGATGCATGATATCTTTAAGCAGAAATGCCACTTTGTTGAAATGGTTAGCTGTGCATCAAATGCAAATAATAATATGTTTAGATTTTGGAAAAATCTTGATGAAAATAAATTTATTTTTTTCTTTTTAAATCAAGAAGAGTCTAATTTCAGAAATTTTAATTTAACAAGCGGAGTGGGTGATACATTTTAAGGCTTGAATTATGAAAATTAATAAAAAATTCGAATTATGCATAATTTTAGAAACTTCTCTTATTTCAAAGCCTATATTTGACTTAATTGAATTTTTAAAGAACCATTCAGATCTTAGCGTGAGTTACATCTTAATTCCAATGAGCTCAAAAAATAATTTTATACAAGCTCCATTTCTTAAAAATTTTATGAGCATTCTTAGTCAGATAGGATGGAGGATTATTAAGTTTTTTGAGAATCTTTATTACAGGCGTTTTTATTCTGATAGTTCTAAATATTTAATAAATATAACTAATGATGAGCTTATTCTAGATTTAAGAGAATCTTTTTCTTTAGAAATGGAAATTTCTTTATCCAATCAATCAATACTTGGAAAGAGAAAGATTGATTTAATGTTAGCTTTAAATTTAAATCAATGTTGCTATTTATTAAAACAATTCTCTAAGTTTGGTTTAATTTCACTTGATCATTTTGATCCAGAAAATAAATCTTATCGTCCTCTTGGTTTCAAAGAAGTCTTTATGAAGAAAGGTAATACTGGATTTTCAATTCTTAGATTAAAAAAAGATATTGATATTATAGAAATATTATTTCAGGGTGCATTTCCAACACATAATTATTTTCTAGCCAACCATTTCAATATTCTTAAAAGAAGAAACTTTTATATTAAAAAATATATTTTATTAATTTTGCATGATTCGTTAATGAGAAATAGTATAAAATTAAATAGAATGCCGAGTTTGATAAATCTCGAAAAGTCTCCTACTTTATTTGAACAAATTATTTATGTTTATTCATTATTTGTTCAGCGTTTTAAAAGTATTAAAAATAAAATTTTAAAAAGACAGAAATTCTGGAGTGTTGGTTTTGTATATTCAGATTGGGAGAATCTTTGTAAAGCTGAAGTGAATGTAATAAAGAATTTTAACCACTGCTATTTAGCCGATCCTTTCATCATTAGGGCGAATGAAAAAAATTATTGTTTTGCTGAAGAATATAATTTTGATACTTTAAAAGGATCTATAGTTGCATATGAATTAAAAGATAAAAGTTCTATAAGAATCGGTAAAATTATAGACGAATCATTTCACATGTCTTTTCCATATTTATTTAAGTTTCAAGAAAAAATCTTCATGATTCCTGAAACAAGTGAGAATAATGACATAAGAATATACGAGTCTTTAGAATTTCCTCATCAGTGGAAGTTAAATCAAGTTTTAATGAGCGATGTTTTTGCTGTTGATTCAATGATTTTTCAGCATAAAGAAAAATGGTGGCTTTTTACAAATATTAATCCAGAGGGAGGGTCTGAAGCATGCTCAGAACTATATATTTTTAGTTCAAATAATCCTTTATCTAAAAATTGGAAGCCACATCTTCTGAATCCTGTAATAGTAGATTCTAATTCAGCCCGAAATGGAGGCATTCTATACAAAAACAATAAAGTTTTTCGAGTTTCTCAAAAACAAAATTTTGGTCGTTATGGAGCTGAATTTTCGATTAACGAAATTTTAAAACTAACGGAAAATGATTTTATTGAGAGAAGAATTAAACAAGTAAAGCCAAATTTTATTTCTAACGGGTTGGCTACTCATCATTGTCACAGTAACTCTGATATTACAGTCTTTGATTTTTTAACGTAAGATCATATTTAGATTTTTAAATAACAAATTTTTATTTCTGTGAAAATAACTTAATAGGCTAAATATGTGCGGTATTCTAGGATATATACTTGATCAAAATGTAGATACGCTAGATGAGCAAGTTATTAAATCTGCAATTGAAAAAATCCATCACAGAGGCCCTGACCATACTGGGTTTTGGTTTAGCAAGGATGGAAAACTAGCTCTAGCGCACAAAAGACTATCGATTATTGATACGTCTCATAATGCTAATCAGCCATTGATCAGCTCTCAAGGCAATATGAAAATCATTTTTAATGGAGAAATTTACAACTATCAAAATCTTAGACAAGAGTTAATTGATCAAAATTATAAATTTAAGACGACCTCTGATACTGAGGTTATTCTCAATGGTTATGCGGCATGGGGAACAAATCTATTTAAAAAATTAGAGGGCATGTTTGCATTTGCTATTTTTGATTTAAAAGATAATAAGTTATTTTTGGCGAGAGATAGAGCTGGAGAAAAACCTTTATTTTATTCCCAGATTGGGGGCTCCTTATTTTTTTCTTCAGAGATAAAACCGCTATTAGATTTTGACTTGATAAAAAAAGACATTAATACACGTAGCTTGAATCATTTATTTTCAAGAGGCTATGCGCCAAACTCTGAAACTATTTTTTCAGATATATCAAAACTTGATGCAGGACATTATCTTGAATATGAATTAGATTCAGGTATTTTGAATATTGAAGAATATTGGTCATTGAGAGGTAAATTTGATCAGCGTATTTTACGAAATTCTTCAGGGTATCAAAACGAAGAATATTTATTAAATAAATTGGAGATTTTATTAGAAAACTCTATTGATAAGCAGTTAAATGCAGATGTTCCTGTTGGAATGCTCCTAAGTGGAGGAGTCGATTCTAGTTTGTTGGTGGCACTTGCATCTAGAAATAGAAAAAATCTTGAAACTTTTAATGTAAAGTTTCCTGGTTATGCTGAGCATGATGAGTCTCTTTATGCTCGACAGATTGCAGATCATTTTCATTGCACTCATCATGAGATCGAGGCTTCAGAAATTGAACCAAATATAATCGAGAAGCTATCTTATTTTTATGACGAGCCAATTTTCGATACTTCAATGATACCAACATACTTGTTATCTAAATCAGTTTCAAATTATTGTAAAGTTGCTATTGGAGGAGATGGGGGTGATGAGCTATTTGGCGGCTACCCTCACTATAACAAGCTTTTAAACATTTATAATCAAACTAAATACATCCCACCATTTTTTTTAAAAAACTTTTCAAGAATTATGCAACTATTACTACCTATAGGATTTAAAGGAAAAAAAACTATAAGTTTTTATGGAACAGATTTATCTAAAGATTACCCAAATATCTCAGAATTTTATTCTTCAAGAGAGAGAAAAAAAATTTTTAATAATCAAAATATCAGGATTGAAAAAATCAATGAGGTCTTTAAAAATGACTATTTAGACTCACATGATCTAATTGATCGAGCAACTTTTTATGATTTTAAGCAATATCTTAAAGAGGATTTACTAGTCAAAGTAGATAGAGCCAGTATGGCGAATTCTTTAGAGATCAGATCTCCATTTCTCGACTCCTCTCTGATTGAGTTTGCATTTCATGAAGTTCCAAGTTTTTTAAAGGTCTCAAAATTTCAAAGAAAAATACTTTTAAAGAAACTTGCTAGAAAGGTTCTTCCTGAGAATTTTAATATTGAACGCAAGCAAGGGTTTTCTATGCCATTAAAATCTCTTTTTTCAGAAGATAAATGGCGAGAGTATTTTCATCAAACTGTTGAAAATGCTGATCCATATATTTTCAAAAAGAAAAATATTTATAATTTATTAAATTCTCTTGGGCCCCTGCATAATAATGAGGAAAGGGTAGCTGGTATTATTTTTTTTATGTGTTGGGTAGAAAGATTTAGGCCTAATTTTTAAATCATTACTTGTTAATCAATGATTTTAAGAAATTTTTCAGTAATTATGTCTATAGAAAATTTTTTTTTCACAACTTCAGATGAGAATTTACCATAAATATTTATTAATTCTTTTTGATTAATAAATTTTTCCATAGCAGTTTTTAAATCAGTGATATTTTGAGCTTTGATGAGTAATCCATTCTTTTCATCAATTAAGCAGTCTCTGCAGCCTCTAACATCAGAAAGAATTAATGGTAATCCAGTTGCTGAGGCTTCTAATGCAATTTTAGGTAACCCCTCGCCATATGACGGAAGAACTAAAACAGAGGACTCATATAAGCAATTTCGCATTTTTTTAATATCTATAAACCCCTTGTATTCTAAATGTTTACTAGCTTGAATTCCTTCAAACTCTTTTTTTGAAATTGAATCAGGATTTGATGGATCATAATTACCAGCTATTAGAAATTTGATAGCAGGATATTCACTTGCAAGATCTTTGCTAGCATTAATATACTCAATAATTCCTTTTGAGTAGATAAGTTTTGAAGCAAATAAAAAAATAACCTCAGATTCAATATTTCTTTTGCAATACTTAAAGTAATCTGTATCAATGCCATTGCCTTGTATGACAGTCGATATAGACTCATCGCATAATTTTCTTTTTATAAAAATTTTTTGATCATCTGGATTTTGAAAAATAAATAGATAATTATTTTTTATCTTGAGAAGCATGAAAATGATTCTTTGAATTATTCTATATAAAATATATTTTAGTTTATTGTTGAAAAAATGTGGGCCTAAGCCAGTAATTAAAAAATAAGATTTTCTATTTTCCTGGAAATTATTTAATAAAGCTCCTAAAGTGCTCATTTCAAGAGTTACGTAAAAAATAAAATCTAACTTCAAGGACTTAATCAAGTTCCTGAGAGACTTAAGATATCTGAAGTAACCTAAGATATCTAAAGATCCTTTCCTGCCAGGAAGATGGCAAAGGTTAATGCCATAATCAGAAATTTCTTTAAGTCTCTCGTCAGACGCATTTTCAATATTAGTAATTACATAAACTTCATGAGACATTGCAAGATTTTTTGCAAGGTCAAGTCTATGAGAAACAAAGTAATCTAATTCAATTATTACAAAACATATTTTCATTGAAATTTTTAAAAACCTATTAATTAATTATCTACATTCAAACACTTTAAAAAAACTTTATTATATTCTGATGCTGCTTTGGAGACAGAAAAAGCTGAGGATCTCTCGATAAGCTTTTGAGAATTGAATGATGATTTTTTCATTTCCTGCTTTATCAGCTCTATCATTTTTTTGTCATCACCAAGTGCAACCAAGTGACCAAATTTTCCATTTTGAAGAATTTCTGATGGACCAGATGGGCAGTCTCTTGAAATTATCGGAATTCCACAAGCTAATGAATGAATAATCATATTATTTAGCCCCTCATAGTTTGAGTTAACAATCATTAAATCTGATTGCTTTAAATAGCTATGAAAATTTTCCTGAAAGGGAATCATCTTAATATAATTCTGGAGTGAATACTTTTCAATTTTTTGTTCAATCTGCTCCTTGAGGTTTCCCTCACCCATTATCAAGAGTCGAAGATTTTCATCTTTTTTTAGGATACTAAAAATGTCTATAAATTCAGCGATGCCTTTTTGGGCGACAAGTCTTCCTGCCATAATAATTTGGTATGGCTTTTTCCGTGAAGAATCCCAAGGATTAAAAGCAATATCATTTAATTGAAAGTTATTTTGATCCTCTAGCACTGCATTAAAAATTGTTTTAATTCTTTGCGGAGGCATGCTTATTTGAGATTGAATATCATTTTTCATGCCATCAGATTGGCAAATAAAGAAATCTGCAAGTGGGTAAAATATTTTAGCCATGGGCCTTAAGAAAGATTTAATAATCATTGAATCTGAAAATTTAATAAGAGATGAAAAGTGAGCAGATCCATTTATTACAATTTTTGGTTTATGAGAAGAAATTGCTCTTGCAAGAATAATTTTTAATGCCTCCATATACATTGCAACAACAATTAGATCAGGTTTGCTATTGTTAAGATAATTTGAATACATGGATATGGACTTAATAAAGCCTTTAAAGTTTATTTTCTTAAACATAACTTTGTTATTAAATTTTCGTTTATATGATCCATCATCAAGTTCATCCTGGTAGAGAATCTCAACTTCTTTATAGGATTTTGAAAAATAGTTAGAGAGATGCAAGAAATGCATTTCAACACCACCAATTCCAAGGTAAGGCAGTAGAAAAGTTAATTTAATTGGATGCATAAAATTATACTAACCTAGTAATTAATAGTTTTTAAAATTTTCATATAAGTTGCTATTTATTTTTTTAAACACTTTATAATCACAATGTGACTTTTCTTTTCAAATCTCTTATTACTATTTTGCCTAAGGCTGATGTGGTTAGATTAGTTAAGCTATCTATAATGTTAGTCATTATTGCATTTATGGAGGTTTTTGGACTAGCTTTGATCTCATTTTTGCTAGTAAATTTAGAGAATCTCTCCCATGCGATCCAAAAATTACCATACATAAATTCATTAATAATCTTTTTTCAGATTCCTGATGAAAGCATCATAAATATTTTTTGCATCTGTTTGGCTTTATATTCAGTTGTAACTTTATGCCTTTCAATATTGATCATTAGATCTGTAAACTTCTCTGGGCAGCTTATTGGAAGTAGGCTTAGATTAAATATCATAGAGTATTACCTAAATTCCAATTGGGTAGATTTCTATAACTCTCATGCTTCAGAGTTAACTGCAAAGATTTTAAATGACGGGAGGCAAATTGGCTTTCTTATATCGTTTTGTCTTCATTTATTTAGCCGCTTCTTTCTAACATTTCTAATTATTACTTTTTTATTTTTTTATAATCCTATTGTTACAGTAGTTCTCGTGGCTGTACTTTCATCCGTTTACTTATTAATTATTATTGGTTTGCAACCAGCAATAAAAAAACATGGAGTAAATACAGCAAAAATGATGGATAGCTCATTAAAAATTTTATCCAATACATTTAATTCAATCAAGGAAATCATTTTTTATGATGCTCAAGATAAATTTATTTCAGATTATAGGAAAACAGATGGAAATTTGGTTTATTCAGAGGCTTCAAATCAATCTCTTTCTCAAATCCCAAGATTTATAATTGATGCATTCATTCTCATTACTTTGGTCATAAGTATTTATTTTTTTAGCAGAACAAGTTTTGATAACCAAACATTTTTTGCAGCTATTTCTGTATATGGAGTAGCTTCATTAAAGTTATTGCCATCATTTCAGAACATGTATTATTTTTATCATGAAATTCTTGCAAGGCAGTTCCAGCTTAAAAACATAGCTAATATTTTTAAAAAAATAAAAAATCAGTCTGATTTTAAAAATCCTAACAATCTGATGATCAGGGAATCAATAAAGCTGCAAGATGTTTCATTTTCGTTCCATGATAAAAAGAATATTCTGAAAAAAATAAATTTAAAACTACATTTTGGTCAAAATGTTGCAATAGTTGGACCAAGTGGATCTGGTAAATCAACCCTGTTGGATATTATCTTGGGATTTTTAACCCCTGAAAAAGGCAAAATTTTCATTGATGAGGTTGAGCTTAGTGATTTTAATATAAACAATATTAAGCAAAATTTTTCTTATATTCCCCAAAAGGTAAAACTCATAGAGGGAACCTTAAGAGAAAATATATTATTTGGAGCTTTGCATGAAGATTCCAGTGTCAGTGAGAAGCGATTGCAAGAGGTTATTCATTTATCTTGTTTGGATGAAGTGATTAAAAAACTTCCAAATGGTCTTGATACGGTAATATCGGATAGTAATCAGTTTGTATCAGGTGGACAAAAACAATGCATTGGCTTTGCTAGAGCGTTTTTCAAAGGAGGCAATATATTGATTCTTGATGAGTCTACTAATGCTATGGATCTAGGCCTTGAAGAAGAGATTTTTAAAAATATTCCTTTAGCTGGTTTTAAGATGATAATTGGAATTACTCATAAAGCTGGAATGCTGAATTACTTTGATGAAGTATGCATACTAAATAATGGGAATGTAGAAGCCTTAGGCTCATTCTCTGATCTATCTAGAGAGAATACGTACTTACTTGAAATGATCAAACAAGATATTGACTAAATGACTTATTAAATATGTATATAAAAGAATTATAATTAAAAAAATATGAAAGTATCTGAAGCAATTTTAAGTAGAAAGTCTGTAAGACAATTTCTTAAAGACCCAGTTCAAAATTCATTATTAAGGTCATTACTTGAACAAGCATCTCGAAGCCCTTCTGGAGGAAACTTGCAACCTTGGCATATCTATGTAATCAACGAGGCAAGCATGAAAGATTTTCTTTCTTTTCAAGATAGTTGGAAAGAACCCGAGGTTCCAGCTTACGAAATTTATCCACACAAGCTAAAAGAACCTTATCGAACTTATAGATATGAACTTGGAGAGGAAATGTACTCTTTGCTCGGAATTCCAAGGGAAGATAAAGATGCTAGAGTTAATCAGGTTCTCAAAAACTTTACTTTCTTTGGAGCGCCTGCAGCAATTTTTTGTTTTATAGATAAATCAATGGGTCCACCTCAATGGTCAGATTTGGGAATGTTTTTACAAACCTTTATGCTGCTAGCACAAGAGAATGGCTTGGATACTTGTGCTCAGGAGGCTTGGTCAGTGAAACAAGATAGTGTTAAGTCATTCTTTAATGTAGATGATGATTTAATGCTATTTTGCGGCATGGCAATTGGCTTTCAAGATAAGAATGCAAAAATTAATCAATTAAGATCTGCAAGGAGCCCCGTTGAGGACTGGGCGACATTTTTTTAATACTTTTTGTTTTGGATAAAAATGAGATTCATTTAACTTTCATGAGGGAGGCGTTAAAGCAAGCCAAATTAGCCAAAAGCATTAATGAGGTTCCTATTGGTGCAGTCATTATAAAGAATTCAAAAATTATAGGCTCAGGCTACAATCAAAATATTTCGTCTCACTCTGTGTCAGCTCATGCAGAGATTGTTGCTATTAATGAAGCTGGATCATTCTTAAAAAATTATAGATTAGTTGATTGTGATATGTATGTTACTGTTGAGCCATGCCATATGTGTGCAAAGGCAATTGTTGATGCAAGGTTAAGAAATTTATATTTCGCAACTCCAGAGCCCAAGTCTGGAGCAATTATTTCAATTGATAGTTTTTTGAAAAAAAAATTTTTGAACCACGTTGTAAATTATGAATATGGTTTTCTTCAAGAAGATTGCAGAAATATTATTAAAAATTTCTTTCTTTCAAAAAGAGGCTGAGGTTATTTTGTAATGATACATTGCAAACCAGTTCCGCCTTTAAAAATTTTATAAGATTTAAAATCAAATTTTTTAATGAGTTTCTCTAATTCTCTATGCGATAGCATTCTCTTGTAATGATCAGTATTTTTGTCATGAGTATCAAGCATAGAAACTTCCATGTGCTGATCCTTAGATAAATCAAACATCCCATAATAAAAACTAATTGGGCTAATGCGTCTAAGCAAGAATTGTATAAAAGAGATATTTCTAAAAAACCAATGAATTGGAAAAAAGATTCTTGTTAAAAATTCGGTGACTTTTAATTGATTTGAAGAGTTAAGATTTTTAATAATTATCCAGTAGACAAGATATAAAGAAAGATATTGTCCTAGATGTTTTTGATAATGGTCAAAAGATATTGTTCCATCTTTTTTTGTAACCCTTTCTAACTCCTTGAGACTTAAGAATGAATTTCTTGTATGTTGCATTACACCTAGACATAAGGCTATATCAAAATAATTATCTCTAAATGGAATTTTTTCAATATCAGCCTGGAAAATTGTAAAATCCTTATTTCCACGATTATTAGCTAGATTTACCTCTACTGCTTCGCTTAAATCAAATGAATAGACTATTGCACCATACTTTAAGAGTATTTCAGTGAAGCGACCAGCTCCAGAACCAGCCTCTAAAACTTTCAAACCTTTCAGAGAGGCCAAAGGGCAATTGAGAGCTACTTCAACTCTTTCTTCAGAAATAGTTGTTCGATTGAATGAATCTAATTGTACTTTGCTATATTCCTTCCACTGACGTCCAAATGCTAGCGTATAGTTCTGATCTGGTGCAAATCTTGGTATCTCATTTATGATGTCTATTTTTTCCTTATCAGTTGGTTCTGATTCAAGGAATCCTTCTCGCTTCTTCAGTTTTTTTCTTGAAGACGGTGAAATGAAGTTATCAAAATCCATAAAAATCTAATTTACACTATTCTAAATCTGTTACTTTTTAAGCTCTAACCAAACAGGACAGTGATCTGAGGGTTTTTCCATGGCTCGAGCTTTGTAATCTATTCCTGTATTGTGTATAAAATCAGAAAGATTTTTTGAAATAAGTATATGATCTATTCTAAGACCTCTTTTTGGATTATCGTCAAACATTCTTGAGCGGTAATCAAACCATGAATAAATTGATCCTTCTTCAGGGTTTTGTTTTCTCCATGAATCTATAAAGTCCAAGTCTCTAATTTTATTCCACATTTCAATTTCTTCTGGAAGAAATGCAGTCTTGCCATCACGCAACCATCTCTTTACATTTTGCTCACCTATACCAATATCTAATTTAGAAGGAGCAACATTAAAATCTCCCATTACAATCAAATTTTCTTCAACTTCTTTAAGTTTTTTGATGTGCTTTTCTAAATCATTATAAAATTTTATTTTTTTTGGAAATTTAGTTTCATGTGATCTATTTTCTCCCTGAGGAAAGTATCCATTCATGATAGTAATTTTTTTTCTTTTCCATTTAAACGTAGCTTGAATAAACCGTTTTTGATCGTCTGCTGTATCTCCTACGAAACCTTTTTGAACATTCTCAGGTTTTTGTTTGCTCAGAAATGCTACTCCATAGTGACCCTTTTGACCCCAAAATTCAGGATGATAGCCAATTTCTTTAATTTCATCGATTGGAAACTCTGGATCATTTACTTTTGTTTCTTGTATTCCTATTATGTCAGGATCAATGGTATCTCTTAAGTAAATGAGTTGGTGTGGACGCGCCCTGATACTATTTATGTTAAAAGATACGATCTTCATAAATTATGCAGCTTCAGAAAAGTAAATATTTTTATTAAAAATAGTGAAGTCTGAAAGTATTTGCACACCTTCATTTAGTAAATAGTCACTCTCAATGTCTATATCGAATTCTTTTTTATCATTTTCAGTCTCCTTGGCATCATTGAAGTCTTTCAAAGCTTTGTAAGAACTAAAAACTTCTAAATTAAGAGAGGATCTTCTTTTATTTTCTATATCTAAAGCCCATGATTGCCTTTCTTCTTTTTCAACTTTTCTATTTTCTAGGTTTAAAGAAATAAATTGTTTATTTTTTTGGGTATCATATCTTTTTCTTATATCTAGAATGTATTTCAAATTAGGATTTTGATTTACTCTTACCTGATGCTCATAATTCAATTGAGAAATTAAAGAAGATTCTAAAGAAAATCTTTGAAAATTAATTGGTTTAATTTCATCCCATGGTAAGGCTGTTTTAAATGAGCTTTCACCAATTTCTTCAATATCCCAGGTGCTTGGCAAGGTAATATCTGGATGGATTCCTTTATTTTGCATTCCAGCCCCTGTAACCCTATAGAATTTTGATTCAGTAATTTTGATTTGCCCGGAGCTTAAATTATCTAATTTTTGAACAGTTCCTTTGCCAAATGTCTTTTGCCCAATTATTAGCCCTCTTTGATAATCTTGAATAGCTCCAGCAAAAATTTCTGAGGCAGATGCAGAGTATCTATCAACCATTACCGCCATTGGCTTTTTCCAGATCTGCTTAGCTCTAGAGTCTCCCCATGGTTTTATACTGCCATTTCCATCTTTTACTTGTAATGTCGTTCCAGAGGATACAAATAATCCTGTTAATTTATTTGCTTCGAAAAGTGAGCCACCAGAATTACCTCGAAGATCAATCA
>Ga0209425_10003874_pt1 | contig 15573 bp, 12 predicted proteins | sample COG_05_FD_184749 | JGI IMG/M metagenome (GOLD analysis project Ga0209425, IMG submission 184749) | Pelagic Microbial community sample from North Sea - COGITO 998_met_05 (SPAdes) (version 2) | ecosystem: Environmental > Aquatic > Marine > Neritic zone/Coastal water | place: Helgoland, sampling...
TTGTGCCTTAGGTTTCTTCTGCCCTGTCTGTTGTTTCTTTTGGTCATACAAGAACTTTCCATAATCCATGATTTTACAAACTGGTGGTGCTGCATCAGGTGAAATTTCAACCAAATCAGAAGAACTCGTATTCGCCATTTCTAATGCCTGTGCTATCGGGACTATACCAACCTGAGTTCCATCAAGCCCTATCAGTCTAACTTCCTTAGCTCTGATAAAGCCATTTGTCTTTTGCATAGGCTTTCTTGAACTATATTTTTTCCTTTTTATGAATTAACCTCCGAATTTAAGTCTCTAATTAAAATTTCTTTAAAATCTTCTATTTTAATAGCTCCCAACTGTTCGCCGCCATATTTTCTCACGCTAACAGTCTGTTTCTCCACTTCAGTCTTACCAATAGTAAGAATAAACGGAATCTTTGCAATCTCTGCTTCTCTAATTTTTAACCCCAGTTTCTCATTCCTTCTATCTAAATCAACCCTTATATTTAATTCCCGCAAAGTCTTGTCTAAAAAGTCAGAGTAATCCAACTGTTCGTCCGAGACTGAAAGTATCCTAACTTGAACGGGCGCTAACCATAAAGGAAAAGCTCCAGCATAGTGTTCAATCAAAATACCAAAGAATCTTTCAAATGAACCAAAGATTGCTCGATGGATCATTACCGGCTGAAGTCTATCATTATTACGGGAAATATAATTAAGGTCAAATCTTTTTGGAAGGTTAAAATCTACTTGTACTGTAGAACATTGCCATGATCTGCCTAAAACATCCTTTATTTTTAAGTCAATCTTTGGTCCGTAAAAAGCTCCACCACCTTCATCAACGGAAAACTTTAAGGATTTTCCGTCTAAAGATTTTTTTAATGCTTGAGTAGCTTTTTCCCACTCATCGTCAGTCCCAACATATTTCTTTGGTTTTGTAGAAACAAATATCTCATAATCCTTAAACCCAAAAGCATTTAAGAACTTTGTAGTTAGGTCAATAACCTCATTCACTTCATCTTCAATCTGATCTAAGCTACAAAATATATGTGCATCATCCTGAGTAAACCCTCGTGCTCTGAAGAGGCCATGGAGCACGCCTGAGCGTTCATACCTATAGACAGTTCCAATTTCTGCAAATTTTATAGGTAGATCCTTGTAACTTCTAAGTTCGCTTTTATAAATCATTATGTGGAAAGGGCAATTCATTGGTTTTGCCTGATACCTATTGTTGTCTATCTCCATTGGTGAAAACATATTTTCACTATAGAACTCAGAATGTCCGCTTGTCTCCCATAGCTCTGCTTTCGCAACATGAGGAGTAAAAATTAAACTGTAACCGGTCTTAGTATGTTCATCTCTCCAATAATCTTCAATTATTCTTCTAACTATAGATCCATTGGGATGCCAAAGAACTAGGCCTGGGCCAATCTCATCAGTAATTGAAAATAGCTTCAATTCTTTACCTAATTTACGATGATCTCTTTTCTTTGCCTCTTCTAATAATTCCAGATATTTTTTCAAATCCTTCTTTGAAAAAAAAGCTGTTCCGTAAATCCTTTGTAGCGACTCTTTCTCTTCATCGCCTCTCCAATATGATCCTGCAACGCTTAAAAGTTTAAACGATTTCACATATGAAGTATTGGGGACATGTGGCCCTCTACATAAATCAAACCAATCACCTTGTCTATAAATAGATATCTCCTCATCTTTGGGCAGATCATTAATTATTTCTTCTTTAAAAGATTCTCCAAGGTTTTTAAATTTAGAAAGAGCGTCGTCTTTACTTATAATTTCTTTGATCATAGGGTCTTTTCTTTTAATTATCTCTTGCATTTTTTTTTCAAATAGTACTAAGTCTTCTTCAGTGAAATTTCGTTCTGAATAAAAGTCGTAATAAAATCCATTCTCGATTACTGGACCAATGGTTACTTTAATATCTGGATAAATAGATTGAACAGCCTCTGCTAGAATATGAGCCGCAGTATGCCTTATAAGAGAAAGTCCGTTCTCAGTATCTTGATAGATTGGTATAATTTTTTGGTTTTCTTTTATTTCATAATATAAATCTTGTAAATCACCATCAACTAGTGCGCCTATTACAGTCTTGTCATATTCAAGCTTACAAAAAAGCTCTCCTAAACTCGCATTAGCTTCAACATTATGCTGTTTGCCTTTAATCTCTACTTTCACCATCTTATTACTATGAGCACGAGTGGATTTGAACCACCGACCTCTTGCTTGTCAAGCAAGCGCTCTCCCCCTGAGCTACGCGCTCAAACTTCCTAAAGAAAGTATTGTATAGAGGTGGAAAATATAAATCAAATTTTGTTCTTTTGCGTACATTAATTTATAATCTACATTATGGATATAGAAAACAAAAATATTGTGGTAGAAACAAACTTAAAGAATCAAAAACTGATCAATCGTGGAAAAGTTAGGGACCTCTACGATCTTGGCGAGAATCTATTGATTGTGTCAAGTGATAGAATCTCAGCATACGATTCTGTTTTACCTACTGGTATTCTTGGTAAAGGCGAAGTACTAACAAAGTTATCGAAATTTTGGTTCTCTCTTACTCAAGATATAATACCAAACCACTTTATAACTGATGATATTTGCAACTTTGAGCCATCTTTAAGTGAGCATTCAGAGATCTTAAAAGGAAGGTCAATGATAGTTAAAAAGGCTAAGCCCCTTCCCGTAGAATGTATAGTAAGAGGCTATATAACAGGCTCTGGATGGTCAGAGTACAAAAGAGAAGGCACAATATGTGGAATTGAATTAAAGGATGGTTTAATTGAGTCAGAAAAACTAGATGAGTCCATTTTTACCCCTTCTACAAAAGCCGAACAAGGAGCGCGGGACGAAAATATTGACTATGCTACATGCGAAGGAATAATCGGAAAAGAACTAGCATCAAAAGTTAAAGATTTTTCATTAGCTCTTTACAGCAAAGCACATGACTTTGCTATCAATAAAGGAATTATAATTGCTGATACCAAATTTGAATTTGGGCTCTTAGATGATGGTTCATTAATAGTAATAGATGAAGTTTTAACGCCTGACTCTTCAAGATTCTGGCCAAAAGATCTTTATGAGTCTGGAAGAGGTCAACAAAGCTATGATAAGCAATTTGTAAGAGACTATCTTACTTCTGTTGGCTGGGATAAGAATCCGCCTCCTCCTGATTTACCAGAGGATATTGCTTTAGCAACTTCTCATAAATATATTGAAGCTATAGATTTATTGACTGCATAATGGGCCACCTATTCGCTGAAACTGGTCTAATATTTCTTAAAACTATATTAGCTATTGCTTTTCTCTACAAGGGCGCAGACCTACTAATAGATAGCGCACTAAAAACTGCGTCTAAACTTAATATCTCGGAGATACTTATTAGTGTAACTCTGATAGCATGGGCAACTTCTCTTCCAGAATTTTTCGTACTTGTAGAGGCAATAAAAGAAGAAAATGGTTCAACCTTTGCATATGGAACGATACTTGGTAGCAATTTTGCTAACATCTGTCTTGTATTAGGACTCTCACTATTCTTGAAATTTGGCGCCCGATTCTCTTTTGATTTTAATCAATTGAAGAGCAATTACTCAATAACATTAGTTTCAGCCTTAATATTCGCAATATATGGCTTAAATATAATTGATAATGTAGTAATCAAGAAAATGCTCTCAGTCTTAATGATTAGCGGGATGACTATTTATGTATTCAAATTAAGCAAAGAAACACCTATTGTTATTTCGGAAAATGCCGATAAAAATTTAGTGTCCAATTTTGAGCTTTGTTGGAAAATTGCTTTAAGTGTGATTTTATTAATAATTGGATCAAATGTACTCGTTGACAATGGGTTAGAACTTCAAAAAATTGGATTTTCCTCATCTTTAATTGGATCTTTTTACTTTGCACTTTCAACTTCATCACCAGAAATTTTTTCATCTATTGTAGCAATTTTTAAATATAAGAAGAATGATATTGTAATAGGCAACATTCTAGGAAGCAATTTAGCCAATATATCTATCTTTGGATTTGTGACTTTATTTTATACTACTGAATCAGTTAATTTCGGCTTTGAATCCCCAATTCTTTTGCTTGCTCTAGAGCTAAGTCTTTTTCTAGTCTTCATGGGGTATTATTTAAGAAATAAAAAGATACCTACTCTAAAAATACACTCCTTTATTGGATATCTATTGTTTTTTGTTTACTATTTATTCTATAAAGCTTTATGAGTGTTATTTTAGATTCAATATCAGAGAAAAAAATAATTTTTGAAAATCTAGACTGGTTTAAATCATTAGCTGGGCCCAATCAAAAAAATTTTATTGCAATAGAAAAAATCTCAGACGTCAAAATACACTGCCGAGGTAATGAAATAATAATTGCAGGTCCTTCAAAAAATTTAACAGAGGTAGAAGCTCTAATTCAATCATTTTATGAAATTATTTCCAAGGGGTACGTGCCAATAGAAGCTGATTTCTCATTAGGGTTAAAAATTCTTCAAGATAAATCTCATAAAATACAGGATATTTTTCTTGATACAATTTGTCTAACTACAGATAGAAAAACAATCTCACCCAAGAGCATAAATCAAAAACTTTATATCGATTCTATAAGAAAAAATAATCTCGTATTCGGCGTTGGAGCTGCAGGTACAGGAAAAACTTATCTTGCAGTTGCTGCAGCTGTTTCATATTTAAATCTAAAAAAAGTTAAAAAGATAGTGCTTACAAGGCCAGCTGTGGAAGCTGGAGAAAAATTAGGATTTCTTCCAGGCGATTTAAATGAAAAAGTTGACCCTTACTTAAAGCCCTTATTCGACGCACTTAATGACATGCTAGATTTCGATACAATTTCAAGATTAATAGATAGATCTACAATTGAAATTGCTCCCTTAGCTTTTATGCGCGGTAGAACTCTTAATGATGCATTCATTATTCTAGATGAAGCACAAAACACAACTTCAGCTCAAATGAAAATGTTTCTTACACGAATAGGTCTTAATTCTAGAGTCATAGTGACTGGTGACACTTCTCAAATTGATTTAGATAAAAATATTAAGTCTGGGCTAATCGAGGCTCAAAGTATATTGAGAGATATTGATGGAATTAGCTTTTGCGATTTTAACGAGAACGATGTTGTCAGACATTCTTTAGTTAAGAAAATAATTGAAGCTTATAAATAAATAATTTCACTTCTTTCTGGTCCAATAGAAATCATAGAAACCTTAATTTCAAGGAATTTTTCCATGAACTTGATGAATACTTTCAAATTATTTGGAATCTTATTTGAACTCAGGCTTTCTTGAGTCCATGAAGGGAATTTTTTATATACAGGTTTAACTTTATCAAGCTCACGATAATCTAATGGAAAAGTTGTAACTCTTTTATTTCCAATCTTATAGGCTGTGCAAACCTTTATTTCAGAAAAAATTGAAAGTATATCAACTTTAGTTAAAGCAAGTTGGTTGATACCAGAAATTGTAATTGCATGTTTAAGGGCAACTAAATCCAACCAACCACATCTTCTTGGTCTCCCTGTAGTAGCACCATATTCTGTTCCAAATTCTCTCAATGTGAGCCCTGTCTCATCAAACATTTCTGTTGGAAAAGGTCCATGTCCAACTCTTGTCGTATAAGCTTTTGATACGCCCACAACATCTCCTAGAGAAGAAAACGGTACACCCGTACCTGCTGAAGCATTTGCGGAAATAGTTGAGGAAGAAGTTACAAAAGGATAAGTTCCAAAATCTAAATCCAACATTGCACCTTGTGCCCCTTCAAAAAGGACTTTTTTATCTTTCTTAATTTCTTGAACTAAAAAATCGTTTGTATCGCATACAAATTCTTTAATATAATTATAATTTCTGTATAAAATTCTAGAAATATCTTTAACAGTAAAGCTTTTTTCTTCAAAAACTTTTCTAATAATTTTATTTTTTTCTTTTAAAACTGTTTTAATCTTTTCATCGCAAGTTTTTTTTTCTTGCAAATCAAGCACCCTAATACCCTGCCTTGATACTTTGTCCTCGTAAGCTGGGCCTATTCCCCTACCGGTCGTTCCAATTGCCTTAGAGCCTTTAGCTACTTCTCTATATTTGTCTATAGCTTTATGATAGGGTGTTATAATATGAGCTAGTGAACTTATTCTCAAATTTTTACTAGTAATCTTAAAGCCGTTTTTCCTTAGATTTTTTATCTCTTTAGCCAAAATCTCTAAATCTATTACTGTTCCATTTCCAATAACTGAAACTTTATTTTTCCTTAGTACTCCAGATGGAATATGGTGCAAAACTATCTTCTTATTTTTTATTATAATAGTATGTCCAGCATTGCTGCCGCCTTGAAAACGTGCAATTATATCAAAGTCATTGGAAACTAAATCAACGATTCTTCCTTTTCCTTCATCACCCCATTGAGCGCCAACAAAAACTGAATTTTTATTTCTTTTTCGCAATTAGAATTCCTCTTTTTGAAGATCAGATAGGCTTTTAAAAGAAGCAATTTTTTTATTCTTATTACTAAACAAAGTTAATTGACCTGTTTTAGAAATTTTTATTTTTAAATCAAACTTTCCTGAGTATGGATTAGGTTGGTTTGATAAAACTGAAATAAAGCCCTGTGAACTAAAAAAATCTCTAGTTTCGAAAAAAACTGCATTATTTTTTAAATCTGTGTTTTCAATAACAACAATAGGAGAACCAAGCTGATCACTTTTAAGGGTTTTTATCAAAGGTAGAACATTAATGCCAAAACCTATTGCTGGAGCATCCTTTCCATACTTCCCTATTAGATTATTATATCTTCCACCAGCAAGGAGAATTTCATTTATCTCTGGTACTGCTATATCAAAAGTAATGTCTGAATAATAGTCAAAATCTTTTACATTTAATAAATCAACCTGAACCCTGAGTGAGGCATTAGAATCCTCTAAGGTTTTTGAAATAACTTTAATTCTATCTAGTCCCTCGCGAATATCTTTTGGAAGCCCCTTGGAAATAAGTTTTTTACCTTCAATTATTGGTAAAACAAATTTCTTCATAAATTCCCTTTGCTTTAAATTAAGAGCCTTATCTTTTACATACTTTCTTATAGATCCATAATCTTTTTTATAGAAAAGAAGCTTAATGTCGTCTTCGATAATGTCTGGAAGCCTGCTAAAAATATAGTTTAAAAAAAGCGAGGAATTAAGTGTAATAACTTGTTTATCGAATCCAAGCTTATCTATAATAGATGACCCAAGTAAAATTGCTTCCAAGTCAGATTCCAATGTATCTAAACCTATTAACTCGCATCCAACTTGAAAAATTTCTCTTTTACTTCTTCCTTCTTTAAAATTATTTCTAATAACTCTTTCTACATAAGTTAATCTGAGTGGCATAGATTCAATACTGTTGTTTGATGCAACATATCTAGCTATCTGCGGAGTTACATCTGATCTAAGCCCTAAGACGTCCCCGTTCATAGGATCTATAAATTTAATTGTTTTATCCAAGCTTTCTTGTCTAAGGCCAACATTTAAAGAATCTAAAGTCTCGAAGATTGGGGTAATAATCTTTTTATAGCCCCAAAGTTCTGATTCTTCCAAAATAGTTGAACAAAGAAATTCTATTTTGTTAACGTTAGTAGTTGTATACTCTTTGATTCCGACAGGTAAAGAAAAGGAATTCTTCATGAAAAAATTACCTGATCAATTGTTTTAACTTCTGATAAATTAGCAATATCTTCTAGAGTTTCCTCAGAAACTGGAGAATCTACAGATATAAATGCCAAAGCGAATTCTTCGTTAGCCGAATTTTCATGCCTTGTTAAAAATAATCTACCTATATTAATATTCTTTTTTCCTAAAGCGGCGCCCAACAATCCAACAACACCAGGTCTATCATAATTTTCTATCATAAGAATGTTTCCTTGAGGTGCTAAATCAATTCCATGTTTATTCAACCTAGTAAACCTTGGCTCTTTTGTGCCAAAAATTGAGCCCGAAATAGAAAACTTGCCTACATCAGTTTTAACTATAACTGAGACAAGACTTGAGAAGTCGCCTTCAGTAGAAACTTTAGTCTCAGTTAATTTAATCCCTCTTTCTTCGGCAATCAGAGGCGCATTGACATATGTAACAGGCGCGCTCATAACAGGAGACAAATACCCCTTCAATGCCGCAACAGTTAAAGGTGCTACATTCATCTCTGCTACATTTCCTCCATATTCAACTATTATTTCTTTTACTCCGACTTTACATGTTTGGCCCATAAAACTTCCAAGTTTCTCAGCTAGCTCTAAATATGGACTTATTTCAGATAAAACCTCTGTGCTCATAGAAGGCATATTTACTGCATTTGAAACTACGCCTTTATTTGCGAACTCAATCACTTGTTCAGCCATTGCGATTCCGACTTTGGTCTGAGCTTCTTGTGTTGAAGCACCCAAATGTGGAGTAAATACAACTTTATCGCTCAATTTAAAAATCGGTGACTTAAAATCTGGTGGTTCTGACTCAAAAACATCTATTGCAAGTCCACCAATTTTGCCGTTTGAAATAGCTTCAGCAACATCTTCTTCGTTAACAATTCCGCCTCTAGCGCAATTAATTATTCTTACGCCTTCTTTCATCATATCTATCGAGCCTTTAGATATTAAGTTCTTTGTAGTTGAGGTCAATGGAGTATGAACAGTAATTACGTCAGAAAGTTTAAAAATCTCGTCCATGTCAACTAACTCTATTGGCATGTTTAAGTTTGTATCTTTTGATATATATGGATCGTGAGCTATAACCTTCATTCTTAAACCAAGAGCTCTTTCTGCTACCAAACGGCCAATATTGCCCATCCCTACTATACCCATAGTCTTGCCAAATAATTCAGTTCCCTGGAACTTAGATCTTTCCCATTTCAATTCTTTCATAGAGGAAAAAGCTTGAGGCGTATTCCTGGCTAACGAAAAAAGAAGAGCGATTGTATGCTCTGCAGTAGTTATAGCATTTGCTGAGGGTGTATTCATTACAATTATGCCTTTTTTTGATGCTGCTTTTATATCAACATTATCTACACCGATTCCTGCTCTACCAATTAACTTAAAATCTTCACCAAGCAAACTAACTACATCAGCATCAATCTTGGTAGCACTTCTTATAATTACGGCCTGATAATTGTTGATTATTTCCTTAAGTTCTTGAGGGTCAGTCTTTTTTCTAACATCTAACTCTAAATCTTTATGTTTCGCAAAAAGTTCCAGGCCTTCTTTTGATAGGCCATCTGTTATTAGTATTTTCAATAAATTCCTCCGAAGGTTACAAAAGAAAAATATATTTTAGCAATTAAGTAATGTCAATCAAAAGGATTAATTGTAAAAATAAATACCTAGGTATAAAATTTAAATGTGAGCTCAGAAACAAAAATGACATTTTTGGAACATTTCGGGATTCTTAGAAAAAGTTTTATAAAAATAATTGTTTTCATAGCCATTCTGTTTGTTCCAGCTTTCCTTTTCCGCGAGATTTTGATGGAGCTAGCTTTAGTCCCTATTACTGAAAGTATCCCTAATGACTCAAAAATTATATTCACCAAACCTGCAGAGGCCTTGTCTTCAAATATAAGACTTGCCCTGCTTACAAGTTTTCTTTGTAGCTTTCCTTTAATTATTTATGAGGTCTGGGCATTTATAGGTCCAGGGCTGTATCAAAAAGAAAAAAGAATTTCTTTAATGGTAATTATTCTTGGGACGGCACTTTTTTTTCTGGGAGCTTTTCTATGTTTTAAATTTGTTGCTCCATTAACTTTTAATATACTTTTGAACGAATATTCATCTGAGTCTATTATCGCCTTTCCTAATATTAGCGATACTCTATCTTTTTTAAGCTCTTTAATTTTAAGTTTTGGAATTATTTTTGAATATCCGCTGATAATATTCTTATTGTCTAAAATTGGTGTTGTTTCAAGTAAATTTCTTTCATCAAAAAGAAAATATGCCATACTAATTTCTACAATAATTTCAGCAATTCTAACACCAACAACGGACGTGTTTTCAATGCTTTTCATGCTAGTTCCTCTAGTTTTATTTTATGAAATAGGAATACTAATTTCTTTAGTAACCTATAAAAAGCGTTGATAACAATTTGTATTAATTGTAATCTTACTTAATTATTTCGGAGGATTAAATGAGCTTAGTTTCATCAAAACACATAGAAGAATTTGAAGTTGGAGAAGTCCTATATCACGGGGCCATACAAGTTACACCATACAGAAACAAAGAATATATAAAAAAATTTAACCAAGACTATTGGCTGGGCGCTAATTTTGATTGCGCACAATCTTTAGGCTACGTAGATCCTGACAAAGATTTCAAGAAAGAAAGGTTTAATATTGATAATCCTGGATTAATTAGTCAGGGGTATCTTTTCAATGTTGGATTTGGTCTAAGCGTGCATGATATCTCATTTAATGCAATCGCAAACCTGTCTTATAAGAATTTGAGATATGGTATCGCGGCATATGAAGGGGATATTCTTTTTGCAAAGTCTGAAGTTCTAGGAATCGAAGTTAAAAAAGATGGTGCTTCAAATGGGTCAGTCCAAGTAAGGACAACTATAACAAACCAACGGGATCAGCTTGTTCTTGAATATGTTAGGCAAGTTCTCGTAAGAGCTTCTAAGGGTGTAACTCTTAATAAACAATCATCTCTTCAAGAACAACCAGAAAGAATCAATTTAACTGAGGCGATGATGCCACTTGAATATAAAGGCTTAGCTAAATTTACTAATCTTCCAGATCAAGAAAATGATTCCACTGTTAATTATTTTGAACAATTTGAGGCCGATCAAACATACCCTGCTACAGAAGGGATAGAACAAACAGCAAAATCTATAAGTCTAGTTGACTTTAGTTGGCTTCAAATTTCAACATTAAATGATGCCAGTGTTCACCACACTCAAAAATCTAACTTCATCGGCTATGGTGGAGCAATTAAGGCAACTGTAGAAGGTCAAATTAGTAGACTAATACCACATGCGTATTTTCTAGGAATGAACACGGGATCACATGATGCTCCTACGTATCCTAGCGACATAGTCCAGTCTATGTTCAATTCTACAAATGAAGATGACGAAAAAATAATGGGATCCTTTAAAGTCTTAGAGAAGAATGTAGTTAGCAATAGAGAAGACTTTGGGATTTTAACAATTGAGCTTTGTGGTGACAAAATTGTAACAGAGGCCGGATTAAGTGCATATGAAAAAGCTGGATTTAAAGGAATAACAAAGATTGAAGAAAATAAAATTAGAGTCTTAACAATGGAAATTGTAGTAGCAGTTCCAACGCAGAAAGGTTTTAAATAATGTCTAAAAAAAAATACCCTATAAAAGACCTCAATTATCCAACGCATTACAGTTGGAAAAGAAAATTTGATTTTGACTGGAATACAAAAAGTGATCAAAGAAACTGGACCCTACCTAAGGTCCTCAAGGACCAAGCAGATTCAATTCCTGATAAAGACTTTTTGCAATTTAGCTATGAAAAAGCTCTAACCTTTTCTCAGGTTAATAAACAAGCAAATAAAATCGCTGATTCCTTGAAGAAATTAGGAATTAACAAGACTGATAAAGTATCAGTCTATATGCCAAATTCTCTAGAAATATGCTTGGCTTGGTTTGGAATTTTAAAGAATGGATCAGTAATGGTTCCAATAAATACTGCTTATGTAATGGACTTTCTTCAATATATAATTGAAAGCTCAGATTCGAAAATAATAATAATAGCTGAAGAATACTTAGAAAGGCTCGCAAATATTCAAGACAGAATTCCCAAGATAGAAAAAGTCATTGTATGGACAAGAGACAAAAAGGATGGCTTTGAATCTAACGGCTATAATAAAACTGAAGCTGTATCTTGGAATAAATTTTTATCGGATGGCTCAGAGGTTGAGCCAAGTGTAGAAGTTACACACTTGGATCATGCAAGACTAATGTACACCTCTGGTACAACAGGGAAATCAAAGGGCGTGGTTAGGCCATGTGCCGCGGACTATTCGTCAGCACAAAATTATTCTTCAATTATGGATCTTACCAACGACGATACTGTTTTTACCTGCCTACCTCTTTTTCACTCAAATGCTATGGTAATGGGCGTTTACCCTGCTATGATAAGTGGTTGCAAAGTTGTAGTCGAAGAAAAATATTCTGCTAGCAAATTCTGGAAGTGGATGAAAGATTTTGAAATCACTAAATTCAATTTAGTAGGAGTTATGTCTTACTTTATGTGGAATGCTCCAGTAGTTCCAGAAGAGAAAGAGCACAAAGTTAAGCTTGTTCTGGGCAGCCCTGCTCCACACGATATAATTGAAGAGTTTATGGAACGTTTTAATATACTTTTTACTGAGGGTTATGGTCTAACTGAGGTAGGACAGTGTACTTTCACGCGTCCTAACGAACCATTTAGAGTTGGTTCTTGTGGAAAAGAATCTCCGGGTTATGAGATAAAGATTGTTAACCCTGAAACTGATGAAGAGCTGCCTAGGAATACACCAGGCGAGCTTGTATTAAGACCAAGGATACCAAATATTTGTTTGCACTATTATTACAAAATGCCAGAAAAAACTGTGTCTGATTTTCGTAATTTGTGGTTCCACACCGGGGACTTATGCAGGATGGATGAAGATGGTTACATATTTTTTATGGATCGAGTTAAAGATTACATTAGAAGGAGGGGAGAAAATATTAGCTCTTTTGAGGTAGAGAATCTTATCTCAACTCACTCAAACATAGAAGAATCTGCAGCTATTGCAGTAAAACTCGATGAGCAAGGTCGACATTCTGAAGATGAACTGATGATTGTTATTGTTCTAAAAGAAGGTTTGACATTAATGCCGGAAGAGCTTATTGAATATTTAAAGCCAATTATGCCAAAGTTTATGATTCCAAGATTTGTTAGGTTCAGGGACTCATTACCTAAAACTCCCACCAACCGAGTTCAAAAGGTTAAACTAAGAGAAGAGGGAATCACCAAGGATACCTGGGACTCCCTAAAACAGTAGATTATTTATCCCAAGGTTGCTTCTTCTCGGGTTTTTGCTTATATGGATTTTCTTTATCGGGATGGAAGTACTTAAAAGTATTAACATGTTGATCAGTATATGAACCTGGCGGATAATATTTATCATAAAAATCTAAATCTAGATTCTGAGCTTGAAAAACTAGTCTCATGTACATTGGATCGACATAAGCAGGAAAAGATCCATAAGTATTATAAATATAATCAGCAACAGACTTAACAATTTCATTCGTTGTATCTGTAGGTCTTGGAGCTTTAACTAAGTGCTTATCAGGCTCTTCATAAGGAAAAGGCTTCTTGCTATCCCAAGCCGCCCATTTATGTTCGTCCATTTTATCAAAAGCATCCGACATAGTTTTATAATATGGTGGACAATAACCTTCAAAAATTCCGTCTTTACCAACAGGTCTAGTTGGACCTGATTTTGGCTGCTCAAATCTAAATCCTAAACCTTTAAAAAGTTCGGGATTTGAACCTAAAGTAAACCTAGGAATTAATCCTGTGAATGTCCAACCACCTAAACCAAGTGCCTGCAAAGCTAGAGACATATTTTGACAAATAAATGCTTGTTCAACATTTAGCCCAGTCAGAATTCTCACTTCTAGATCATAAAGAGACATTTTAACATCTTCTTTAATTCTTCCTTCGGAAATCCATTTGTCTTGACCACAAGAACGATTATTTTTTTCATCCCAAATATTAAAAGCATATGTACTGCTACAATAAAGTGTTAATAGATTTAAGTATTCCTCTGTAATATCTGTTACTGGTATGAATGTGGTTGTTCCAGGCTTATTTGTATTCCATTGATTAAAATCAAAAAGACCAGGCATTTTGTCAGGAAGATTTGCTCTTCCGTCTTCAAGTTTAACTAATCCTTCTCTGTATAATTCTAATAGTCTATCAATCTTGTCATTAACATTTAATCTAAAGAAAACATCTAATTCTTTATCTTTCGGCAGCATATGTTTAACATCTACATAATAAAGGCCAGAATCGTTAGTAAAAAACAGCTCAGTCCCATGGTTGTTACAAGCAGAAGGCCAAGTTCTGCCTGTCCACTGACACAATAAATCAATTCCATTTTCTGGTGGTAAATCTGCAAGGCAAAGACCTGTTAAACCTGTTCCTGCCCAAACCAACATGGCTTCTTGAAATTCTGTTAAAGGCACTGGATCTATTTGTGATTTAAAACCTAAAGTGCTATCGGAAGGTAGCTCCATACCTAACCCAAATCTTCTTGACCTTCTATTATAGGCTTATGTCCAAACTCTTTAACAATATATTCCGCTGTGTCTTTGTCAATTATATGGTTTATTGTTGCTATAACTTTCATATTAAATAAAAATTTAATTATATCATTCGATTTTTCTGCCATCCTATTTGAAAGTTCTTGAATAGAAATTTGTTCAGGTATTTTTACCTCTCTAACAACTTTTTTAAATTCTTTTTTTTCTTCTGAGCTATTTATATTTTTTTTATCTTTTAGTCGTGCTCTTTTTACTGAGGCTAAACTTCTTTGTTTGATTTCAATTTCTTCAACATTTAAAGCTCTGGAAACTGTTAATTTAAAATCTCTTTTGTCTACTGGACCTTTTAATTTTAACTTGCTTTTTCCAGCTGGTTTTTCTTCTTTTTTAATAAAAGCTTTCGTAGCTTGCTGTTCTATAAATTTTCTAGCAAATTTTCTTTTTTTTGGATCTTGATTGTTACTTGGCTTGCTAAAATTTGAATTTGATTTATTTGGCTCTCGCGTAGCTCTAAACGGCTTTTTCTTTTCGATGGAAAAAGATTTTTTTCCATCTTTATTGATTGCTGTTATATCAATTTTTTTTTTTAAATCAGTGGAAATAGTAAGTGTTTTTTTTTTATTTTTATCATCCATAGCATTATTTGTATACGATCTCTCTAGCAGACATAATTAATTGATCGGCTTCATCTCTGGATAATGAGAACTCCTCTAAATACCCATCTATTCTAATTTTCTTGCCCTTAATCTCGTCAAACCCGCCAATTAGTTCGTCGGACGACAAGTCTGCAAAATCAACAAGTTTCTTAATATTTTTTTGTCCAAGTATTACAAGCATTCCCTGAGTCATGCCTTTTAAATTAATAAGAGTGTCTTCTACTCCTAATTCTTTAAGTTTTTTTCCAACCGCTTCTTTTTCTTTAACTAAATTTTCCTTTGATCTACTAATCAGTTCTTTTGCTGTATCTTCATCTATGGCCTCAATTCTAGCTATGTCTTGAGGAGTTGCCTGTGATATTTCTTCAATACTTTGAAAACCCTCAGAAACTAATAGCTGGCCTAAAGTCTCATCTACTTCCAAATTTTTAATCAACGTTTCTGTTCTTTCTTTAAATTCATTTTGCCTTCTATCAGAGTCCTCTTTTTCAGTTAGAATATCTATTTCAAAATTAGTTAATTTTGATGCAAGACGCACATTCTGACCTCTTCTACCAATTGCTTTACTCAAGTTTTCTTCAGTTAATATTACATCTATCCTTTTATTTTCTTGATCAATTAAAACTTTTTGT
>Ga0209425_10003880_pt1 | contig 15561 bp, 13 predicted proteins | sample COG_05_FD_184749 | JGI IMG/M metagenome (GOLD analysis project Ga0209425, IMG submission 184749) | Pelagic Microbial community sample from North Sea - COGITO 998_met_05 (SPAdes) (version 2) | ecosystem: Environmental > Aquatic > Marine > Neritic zone/Coastal water | place: Helgoland, sampling...
AACAAAGAAAAAAAGTTATTTTTTGGGGGATTGGTGGGGCAGTAATTTTAAGAATTATCCTAACAATGTTGACTGCTTATTTACTTCAAATAACAGGCTTAAGATTAATTGGTGGCTTATTGTTACTTTATATAGTTTACAAATTGTATACTGATGTAATTAAAGGTCATGGTGGAGGAGAAGACATCAAAGTGGATAACTCAAGTTTCATGAGAGCAATCTGGACAGTTTTATTAGCAGATTTTACAATGAGTTTAGATAATGTTTTGGGTGTTGCTGGAGCTGCTGGTGATCACTATTTTTTGTTAATTTTTGGATTAGCTCTTTCAATTATACTGATGGCAACGGCAGCTAATTTAATTTCAAGATGGATTAACGAATATAAATGGATAGCTTGGATTGGTTTATTTGCTATTTTGATTGTTGCAATTGATTTAATATACACTGATATAAATACACTTTTTCTTTAAAATGTTTAAAAAAATTAATCTTAAAAATAAAACAGCTTTAGTAACAGGTGCTGGAAAAGGTCTCGGAAAAGCTTGTGCAATTGCTTTAGCTGAGGCAGGCGCAAAAGTCATTATAGTTAGTAGAACATTGTCCGACTTAACTAAAGTTGAAAAACTAATTAAAAAAACAAAAGGATCTTGTTTAATATTTGAATGTGATGTCACTGATCTAAATAAATTCAAAGGCATTTTGGATAAAATTAAAAGATTAGACATTTTAGTTAATAATGCAGGTAATAATAGACCAGAACATTTTACAAAAGTTAAAAAAGAGAATATGGAATATTTAGTTGAGTTAAATATGAAGGCAGCTTTCAATGTTGCTCAATTATGCTCTAGAAAAATGGTTGAATTAAAAAATAGAAAAAAAGTAGGTGGTTCAATCATAAATATGTCATCTCAACTAGGTAGAGTTGGAGCACCAATAAGAAGTGTCTACAATATGACAAAATTTGGGTTAGAGGGTTTAACAAGAGGTATGGCTCTTGAGTTAAGTAAATCCAACATTAGAGTGAATAGTGTTTGCCCTACTTTTGTTGAAACACCAATGGTCAAGGCTTTTTTTAAAAATAAAAAATTCAAAAAAGAAGTATTAGAAAATATTCCACTTGGAAGGGTTGCTCAAGAAAATGACGTGTCAACAGCTGTAGCTTTTCTAGCCGCTAATAGCTCAAACTCTATAACGGGAACATCTTTAATGGTTGATGGTGGATGGACCGCAAAATAATGACTAAATTTTTAAAAGATATTAATTTAAAAGGTAAATTTGCTTTGATAACAGGTGCAACCAAAGGTATTGGCAGATCAACAGCGATTGCTATGCACCAAGTTGGTGCATCTATAGTTGCTATTGGCAGAAATAAAAGTGAACTTAGTTCGTTAAAAAAAAAATTAAAGACTAGAGTTCAATGTTTTGAATGTGATGTTAGGGATTATCAAAAAATAAGCAAAACAATTCAAAATATAAAAAAAATTGATATCTTGGTTAATAATGCAGGTACTAATTTACCTGAGCCATTTTTAAAAGTAAAAAAATCCTCCCTTGAGATACTACTAGAAGTTAACACAAAAGCTGCATTTAATGTTGCCAAGCTCTGTACAGATAAAATGTTAAAATTAAAAAATAGAAAGAAAATTGGTGGCTCTATAATTCATACTTCGTCAATGTTTGGGCTTGTTGGAGGACCTAATAGAACTGTCTACAGTATGTCAAAATTTGGTATTGAAGGATTGACTAAAGGTATGGCAGTAGATTTAGCCATACATAATATAAGAGTTAATAGTGTATGTCCTACTTTTGTAGCTACACCAAGAGCCAAAAAATATTTGGCTGATAAAGAATTTAATAAATATGCTTTAAATAATATTCCACTTGGTAGGATAGCAACAGAAAGCGATGTCGCAACAGCAATTACCTTTTTAAGCTCTAATGCAGCTTCAATGATAACTGGGACAAATATAATTATTGATGGCGGATGGACAGCAAAATAATAAATAAATTTTTTTTCATTATATTTTTTTTTCTATTTAATGAAGCTATAGCTGCTAATTTTAAAGGAAAATTTATCCAAGGACATTTTATTATTGGTAAAACAAACCCTAATACAAAAATCTTAATAGATAAACAAAAAGTTAAAGTTTCGAAAGATGGTTATTTTGCTTTTGGAATCGGAAAAGATAGAAAGCTTGATATTATTATCACAGAAGGAGATAAAAAAATTATTAAAAAAATTCAGAAACGAAAATATAATATTCAAAAAATTGATGGTTTACCAAAAAAGAAAGTAACACCACCTGAAGAATTTTACGCAAGAATAAAAAGAGAAAATAAATTAATTGGTGATGCTAGAGAGGTACATAGTGATTTATCATTTTTTAAAGATCAATTTATCTTTCCTGTTGAAGATGCAATAATTACTGGAGTTTATGGTAGTCAAAGAATTTTAAACGGTATTCCTAAATGGCCTCATTATGGACTAGATTTTGCTTCAAAAAAAGGAACTCCCATAAAAGCAATGAATAATGGTATTGTAACATTGGCTGAAGAAGATTTATTTTATACAGGTGCAACATTAATTTTCGATCATGGTCATGGGATCTCAACACTTTATATGCACATGGATAAGATTTTTGTAAACAAAGGTGATCATGTTAAAAAAGGAGATATTGTAGGAACGGTTGGTTCAAGTGGTAGGTCCACTGGACCTCATTTGGATATAAGGTTAAATTGGTTTGGTGTAAGGCTTGACCCAGCAACTATATTAAATAATTAATCTCAACAATATGTTAATAAAACTTGTTCGTTTGTTTCATTTATTATTTTAAAATTATTTTTAAGCATAAAGTCGATTGATAGATTTGTTTTAGCACCTTTATCATCTAATAAAACAAGGGAGTCTTTTTTTAATTTTGTGATGGCTAGCTTTATCTCTTTTAATTGATGCTCTGAAGCACCTTCAAATTGTCCATCCAATGAGTCCAGGTATAAAAAATCAATAGGTTCTTTAAAATTTTCTAAAAAATTAAGACTATCGTTTACTACAAATTTAATAAATTGATCATTATTTTTACAAAATTTTTTTGCATTGTTAATGTTTTTAGAGTCGATATCACATGTATAAAGTAGCCCATCTACGTTTCTTGCATAATCTGAAAAAATCATTGTACTCATCCCATCTTTCCAATTAATCTTGGTAAAAAAAAAAAATTTAATCTTTCCTCGAGCTACACCAGTCTCTACTAAAGTTTTGTGGTTTCTTTTTTTAGCTTCACTAAGTGCAAATTCAAAAGATTTATATCTTGTATTTTTTATATGGTTGTATTTGTGTAAAAAATTCATTTATTAGTTAACCTTATATAGATATAGTTTATAAATAACATCAATGAAAAAAAAAATAGATAAATTATCAGATAAACTAGTTAATGCATTTTTGAAAAATAAAATTATCGCGCCCTTACCACTAAAATATACACGAAAATTAAAAGATGCTCAAAAATTTAGGTTACTTTGTGAAAGTAAAATCAAAGACCCTATTATTGGATTTAAGGCTGCAGGAACTGGTATTTCTGTAATGAAAAAATTAAAAGAAAAAAAGCCTTTTTATGCGTCAGTTTATAAAAGAAATTTTTTAAAAAGTGGAAACAAAGTAAAAATTAATAAATCTACCCTGGGAATAGAGTTAGAGGTTTGCTACTTAATTAAAAAAAGTTTCTTTTCATCTAAAAGATTAATCACTATGAAAAATATTTCTAAGTTTATTTCTCATATGGCGCCTTGCATTGAGGTAGTTGGCTATAGACAAAAAAAAGAGGGAATAACATCTTTTGGTGATCTGTGCAGTGATTTTGGTGCTAATATGAAATTTTTAATTGGGACAAAAAAAAAATATAAAAAAATTAGTGTAGGAAATTTAAAGACTATTATTTCAAATAAAAAGATAAGACAAACTGTATCTGGTAATACAAATACAGTTTATATTAATCCTTTAAATTCACTTCGTTTTGTACTTAACCAACTCAAAAAAGATAAAATTGATCTAAATAAAAACTTCTATGTTTTTACTGGCTCTACCGTCGGTGTTGTGCCAATTTTAGCAAAAGGTCTATATACTGGAAAGATAGATAGATTAGGATTAGCAAAGGCAATTATTTATTAATGGCATTACATTTTACTAAAGAAGAGTTTCAAAAAAGAAAATCTAATATCTTAAAATCTATGAAAGAGCAAAATTTAGACGCTCTTTTAATGTTTAGGCAAGAGTCTATGTATTGGCTTACAGGTTATGACACTTTTGGTTATGTTTTTTTTCAGACTTTAATATTAGATCAAAAAGGAGATATAATTCTTTTAACTAGAGCTCCTGATTTAAGACAAGCACAAAATACTTCAATCATTAGAGATATTAGAATTTGGGTTGATAAAGACAGATCCAATCCAACAATTGACCTAATAGCAATTTTAGATGAAATGAAATTGAAAGGAAAAAAAATTGGTGTTGAGTATGAGGCTTATGGTATGACAGGCCGTAATGCTTTAAGATTAAATAAATCTTTAGAAAATTATTGTGAAGTTGAAGACCAATCAGAACTAATTACAAAACATAGAGTGATTAAATCCAGTGAAGAAATAGTTTATATAAAAAAAGCAGCAGAACTTGCGGATGAAGCACTAGATGAAGCTTGGAAGTATACAAAAGCTGGTGCTAGTGAGGCAAAAATTTTAGCAGAAATGCAAAAGGTAGTATTTGAAGGTGGAGGTGACTATCCTGCTAATGAATTTATAATAGGATCAGGTCACAACGCTTTACTTTGTAGATATCAAGCAGAAAAAAGAAATTTGTCTGATATAGATCAATTAAGTATTGAATGGGCAGGAACATTTAAACATTACCATTCAGCAATGTTTAGAACTATCCTGGTAGGAAAAACAGATCCTAAACATGTAAAAATGCATGGAGCGTGTGTTGATGCTTTAACTAATTGTGAAAAAAATTTAGTTCCTGGTAAAACAGCAGGTGATATTTTTGATGTTCACGCAAAAACATTTGACAATTTGGGATACAATAAAGCTAGAATGAATGCATGTGGTTATTCATTAGGTTCAACTTTTTCACCTAATTGGATGGATTGGCCAATGCTTTACACCGAAAATCAATATGTCATTAAACCTGGTAATGTATTTTTTATGCACATGATATTGATGGACTCAGAAAATGAATTAGCAATGAATTTAGGTGAAACCTATCTAGTTACTGAAAATGGAAATGAGAGATTAGGTAAACAAAAGTTAGATTTAGTTGTTCTTTAACTTAAATGCATAAATCATATTTCCTGATTTGGAGATTTCAGGATATGCTTTTCTCATTGAGATACTTCCCGTAGATGAAACAATAACAAACTGTTCGTTGTTATATTCGAATATTGTAGGTGGACTAGAACCTGAAAATGGCATTTTATAATTCCACAATTCTTTACCTGTTCTTGAGTCAAAAGCTCTTATTTTGTTATCAAGTGTACCAGTAGCAAAAATTAAATTTCCAGATGTTCCAGTTACTCCACCATAATTAAAAGTTCCTGTAATAGGAATATTTTTTTTAGTTAGTTCTTCATACTCACCAAATGGAACACGCCAAATTATTTTTCCACTATTTAAGTTTATTGCTGTCAAACTTCCCCAGGGAGGTTTAGAACCTGGGTAACCAAATTGATCTGTAATAAATTTAGTACGCATTTTATAATCATAATATGTATATTTTTTATCTATTTTTTCTAACCAGATAAAAGTAGGTATATCATTTGATGGAACATACATAATTCCTTTAGTGTTATCTATGCTCGCACCCATCCATTGAGCTCCACCTCTATACATAATGTTTTTTTTATTAATTGAGTGAGGTATAAAAAAACCAAAAGTAGCATTGTTAATTTTATCTTTAATATATTTATAACTTTCTTCAGAAATATTTGTTATATCTTCACTTTCAAAAAATTGATTTGAAAATTGTTCAGGTAATTCAAAAACTTTTTGATAAAATGAAGTTTTTTCTCCTGGAATATTTGATAATGGAACTTTTGTTAAAGTATATCCATAAATGTTATCACCAGTAATCCTATCTAAAACTAAGGTATTTCCAAACTTTGTAGGAACGACAACTACATCAATTTCATTATCTTTAACTTTTATTGATGTTAATATAGGAGGTGACGCAATATCAAGATTCCATATGTCATGTTCTATCTCTTGAAATTCCCAAAGTAATTTTCTATTTTTTATATCAATCGCTAAAACAGAGTTTGAGTATTTATTTTTTCCTGGTCTTGTTGTTCCATCATAAAATCTTCCAGCATTACCAGTAGTTACATATAAAATTTCTCTTTCTAAATCACCAGATATTCCACCCCAAGGATTGCCACCCGAATAATCGTATCTTTTTCCTCCATATCTAAAATAATTATCTTTTTTTTCCTTTAAATAAAATTTCCATAATATCTCACCATTCTTAATATCATAAACTTCTATACCAGGTTCAAATGTGCCTATTATTATTTTATTATCTATAATGACAGGTGTTATTTGACATTTATATTTTAAGTCTATTCTACCATTATCTCCAAAATTTTTTACTAACTTTCCTGTAGACGCATATAATGCTATGAGGTTTTTTTGATCACAAAAATAAATTTTTGGTTCTTCTTCTTCATTTAAAATCAAACCTCTAGTAGCGGCCATACCTTCCGTTTTATGTTCCCAAATTTTTTTTCCATCAAATGCATCAAGAGCTACCAATGATTTATTTGTAGAAGAAAGATAAATAACTCCTTCATAGTAAATTGGATTACCTGGGATATCACCTTTTTTTTCAAATGTGTGAGTCCATGCTAATTCTAAATTTTTTACATTTTTAGTATTTATTTTAGATAAATTTGAGAATTTATTAGAGGAGTGATTGCCGTGACTTCTCTTCCAATTTTTTAAATTATTAAAATTTTTTTTATTAGACAAAGTTAATTTATCTAATTTTGCAGGTACTTCAATATTTTCTGGTAAAACTTTATATTTATCAATTTCTTGATTTAGGAATTCCTCTTGTTTTTTTTTACTTAGCGTAAAGTAAAAACTTCCAAGATATAAATCCAATTTTCTAAAAATTTTTTTTATCTGTGGATTTCGTATATTATTAATATCTACGCTTATAGCCGATTTATTAATATATTTGTTATCAATAGAGATTAACTCATAAGAAATAATCAAAATTAATATTAATGATATATATAAAATAAACTTACGCATTAGATAAAACCTTTATATTTTAAAAATATTTTTTTTAAACATTTTTTCATTTTCTAAATTTCACTATTCGCTCTGATACGTTCATAAAATAATCTTGTTTTTATCCCAATATTTAAAAAAGGCTGTGGTGGTAACCAAGTAGGTTTATTTCGAGACTCAATTATATCTATTTCATATGTTTTATTATTACTGGCTTTCATAGCTATTTGTTCACCAAATAAAGTGCCTACACCAATACCTGAACCATTGTAACATCCAGCTACAAAAATATCTTTATCAATTTTTTCAAAAATCTGTGAACTATTTCTTGATCTTGAAACAACTCCGGACCACGAAGAATCAATAATATCTTCTGGTAATTCAGGAAATCTTTTTTTAATACCAAGTTTTTGATTTAATGATCTTTTGCCGAGTTCTCTTTGTGACATTTTAAAAGGATTATAAATTTCAGCAGTATTTCTAATCAAAATTCTCCTATTTTTAGTCATTCTTACAGTTGCACCCATTGGTTTTACAGGTAGAACGCCCCACTCTTTTGGTTTACCAATAAATTCAAATTCTTCATCAGTTAATGGTCTAGTCATACTAGCAGTTAAAGTAATAGGGAAATTGTAATTTTTTTTTATACCGAGTGATTTTAAAAATCCATTAGTGCAAAAAATAATTTTTTTTGTACTAATATTGTTATTTTTAAACTTACAAAAAAAATTCTTGTTACTTTTTTCCCATTCTAATAATAATGAATTTTCATATAAATGAACATTGTTTGGTAATGCATCAATCATTGCTCTAGCTAACTTAGCAGGATGTAACAAAATCCCACCTCTTGTATAAAGACCAGTGTTATAAAAATTTGTACCAATTTTTTTTTGTAATTCTTCTTTTTCTAATAAATATTGTTTAAACCCAAGTTTTGTAAGTGTATTGGAAAAATTTACCAAAATTTTTTTATCTTTAAGATTAGAAGATGCAAAATATTTTCCACATTCATTCCAATCACAATCAACTTGGTACTCTTTTACAAATTTTTTAACAGCTTGAATCCCTAATTCATAGATATCAGTTTTTTTTTTATAATTTTCTAATTTTTTGTTAGATGTAAAACCATCATTAAGGGTTGTATCTACAAGATATCCTGAATTTCTACTACTAGCACCTTCACCAGCTAATTGTGCATCAACTAATATTATTTTTTGATTTGGATATAATTGGCCCAATTTTCTAGCTGCTGACAAGCCAGTATATCCTGCCCCCACTATTAGCCAGTCACTATAATCATCTTTATTTAAATTTTTTATATTGAGTCTGGGATTTAAATCACTCACCCAACTGCAAGATTTATCGTTTATCAATTCATACATTGAGTTTAGTCTAATTCAAACTCTTTGGTGTAATCTTTTTTTAATGACTGATCTTGATTGTCCTTAGTTAAATAGCAATTTCCAATAACTAATTTATCAAGCTCTGTGCCCATAAAACAATTAAATGCATCTGTTGGTGTGTTAACTATTGGTTCACCTCTTACATTAAAAGATGTGTTTACAATAACTGGACAGTTTGTTTTTTCTTTAAAATTTTTGATTAATTCAAAATATCTTTTATTAGTTTCTTGATGCACAGTTTGAATTCTCGCAGAATAATCAACATGAGTAACAGCAGGAATTTCTGATCTTTTAATATTAAGTTTTTCAATACCAAATAATTTTTTTTGCTCATCTGTCATTTTGATAGTTTTGCTTTTACAAATATTTGCGACCGTAAGCATATATGGGCTGTCCTCATTAATTTCAAACCATTCTGATAAATCCTCTCTTATTATTGCTGGGGCAAATGGTCTAAAACTTTCTCTATATTTAACTTTTAAATTCAAATTTTTTTGCATTTCTGAAGATCTTGGGTCACCTAAAATAGATCTTGCACCTAATGCACGTGGTCCAAATTCCATTCTACCTTGAAACCATCCTACGGCCTCGCCTTTAGATAAATCCAAGGCAGTTTTGTTAATTAACTCATTTACTTCCAAAACATCAAATCTTGCACCATTTTTAATTAACTCTTTTTCAATTTCTTTTTGAGTATATTCTGGTCCTAAGTAAGAACCTTTCATATCGTCTTTAGGATTTACTTTTCTTGGATTGTTTTGTTCTATGTGCCATAAAGCTAAAGCTGCACCTAATGAACCTCCCGCATCACCAGCAGCTGGTTGAATCCAAATTTTATCAAATATTTTTTCTTTTAATATTTTACCATTAGCAACACAGTTGAGAGCAACACCCCCAGCTAAACACAAGTTGGATATGTTGAATTCTTCTTTTAGAGATTTTGCTAATTTTATCATTATATCTTCAGTTACTTTTTGAATTGAAGCTGCAATATCCATATGAAATTGTGTTAAATTTTCTTTTTTTGAATCTCTTGGTTTCTGTCCAAAAAGATCATGGAACTTCTTACTTGTCATAGTTAATCCTGTAGCATAATTAAAATATTTTTGATCAAGATGAAATGATCCATCACTTTTAATATCAATTAAATTATTAACAATCTTATCTTCATATATTGGCAGACCATAAGGTGCTAGGCCCATTAGTTTGTACTCACCACTATTAACTTTAAAACCAGTATAATAAGTGAATGCAGAATATAATAAACCCAAAGAATGAGGAAAATGAATTTCTTTTTTGATTTCAAGATTACTTCCCTTTCCTACAGCAACTGTTGTTGTTGCCCATTCACCAACACCGTCTGCTGTTAAAATTATCGACTCGTAAAATGGAGAGGGAAAAAAGGCGCTTGCTGCATGACTTAGATGATGGTCCGAAAAATGTATCTTGGTTTCATCTTTAAAATTATCATCATGAGTTTTGAGTTTATCAAAAATTAATTTTTTTTGAAATAACTTTTCTTTTAACCATACTGGCATTGCCATACAAAAAGATTTAAACCCACGTGGTGCAAAAGCTACGTAAGTTTCTAATAATCTTTCAAATTTTAAGAAAGGTTTTTCAAAAAAAACTATTTGATCAACACTAGATAAATTTAGATTGGCAAATTTTAAAACAAACTCAATTGCATTAAAAGGATAGCTTGAGTCGTGTTTCTTTCTGGTGAATCTCTCTTCTTGTGCCGCAGCGATAATTTTACCATCAACTATAATAGCTGCTGCACTATCATGGTAAAAAGCTGAAATACCCAATATGGATTTCATTTTTTAAAAAATTGTATAAATAAATGGTGCTATTGCAGAACCTTGACTCAAGATTATTAATCCCCCAAATAGAACTAGAACCAACAATATAGGTAGTAGCCAGTATTTTTTTCTTATTTTTAAGAACTCCCAAAACTCTTTTAAAAAACTCATAATTAAAATTGATTTTTCATTGTACTTTTTGGACCAGTTTTTTCAATCCAATATGTGTTATTTTTATTTTTTTTTAAATTAAGTAAATCTTTTCCTAAAATCCTCATTATCAAAGCAATAGGTGTGATAACTATAAAAAATACTATGCCCATTACTATAGGTGAAATGATACTTCCCAATAACAAGCCAAACTTAAACCATAATTTATTTAATGGTGTCAAAATTTTTGATTTTAGTATGCCCAAGATTAGAAAAATTAAACTTAATATAATTGACCAGTATTTAAGTTCACCCCCACTAGTTAGAGGATATATTGCAATAATTAAAAAAAAGGCAAAAAACACTAGTCCAAAGCTTCTATTAGAACCAATTTTTATATCTTGATTATTACTCATTTTAAGAAAAAATTTTTACGTATGAATACAGTATTCTCTTAGAATTGGAAGTATATAAATTTCTCAGATTGCCCTGTATTGATTGCCAATCCAGTTAAAACAATGATTAAAAAAAAGAAAATTGTAGGAATTAAATTAAATTTTTTTATAATGCTTTTTAAATAATAAAAATTGTCATATTTTTGAAGAAATATGGCAAAAATAACAATAAATAGCAAAACAATGTTTTCAAAATTAATTGCACTAAAAAAACCACTATAAAAAATAACTAAGTAATTTATTAAATCATTAATTTCATTAATTCTAAAAACAATCCACAAATTAAAAATCACAAAACAATTAAATAAAATCTTTAAAGAAGAGGATGAATTATTTTGAGAAAAATTCTTTTCTATACAAAGAATCATTCCGTTAAGAAAACCCCAAATAATAAAATTTAAACTTGCACCATGCCAAAGTCCAGCAATTGACATTGTAATTATTAGATTTCTACTGGTAATAAATTTGCCTTTTTTCGAACCACCCAAAGGTATAAAAATATAATCTTTAAACCACCTAGAAAGTGTAATGTGCCAATTTCTCCAAAACTGGGTAATTGATCCAGTCAAGTAAGGTTTGTTAAAGTTAATTGGAAGTTCAATACCAATAATCATAGATGATCCTAAAGCCATATCCACATATCCACTAAAATCAAAATAAATCTGAAGTGGAAATAATATAAAAGATTTAAGTATGCTGACGCTTGAAAATGCTTCAGGATTTTCAAAGATCGGATCAATAAAGATTCCTATATTATCTGCAAAAAAAATTTTTTTCACAAAACCTACAGAAAACAAAATTAATCCAAATTTAACATTTTCTCTTTTAATTGTAATTTTATTTTTTAACTGTGGTAAAAGTTCGTTAAGTCTTAAAATTGGTCCAGCAATAAGTTGAGGAAAAAATAAAATAAATTCAGATATTGAATAAAAATTAATGGAATTTCTATCAAATATCTTTTTATTTGTATCGACAACAGCAGCGATAGCAGTGAAAGTAATAAATGAAATTGCTAATGGAATTTCACCATTATAACTAAAAGATCTTAAATGATTAAGATGTAATGAATTAATTAAAAAAGTAGAATATTTGAAATAAATTAAGGGTAAAATTATTAAAAATATAGATGTTTTTAAGTAATAATTTTTTTTAATAAATATATATGTTGCAATACAAAAATATAAAATTAACAAAACAAATGAAATATTCCAAAAAGCATAAAAGAATAAACTAAATAAAATAATTAAATTTTGTTGGTTTTTTTTTAAAAACTTTATAGATATTAAAAAGATAATAAAAAAGATGATAAATTCAATAGAGGAAAAAATCATTTATTTAATTTTTTAAAAATACTTTTAGCTATTAGATTGTGGGCATATTCATTTGGATGTGGATCATTATATTTATTCCAAAATTTTTTTTCTTCAGGAGACTGTAGTGTGCTTAATAGATCAAAATATCTAAGGTCGATACTTTTTGAAAAATTACTCATTTTGTTATTTATAAATTTTAACTTGTATGGTTTTAATTGATGAATATCAGGCATATTTATTAAGTAACAATTAATCTTTTTTATTTTACAATGTTTATTTAACTTAATTAAGTTATCTTTTGCTATTTGGTAACCAGTGAAATCATCTTCATACAGTTTTTCATAATAATTTACTAAATTTTCTTTGTTTAAACTAGATTTATAAGAGTTAATTAACTTCCAAACAACAACAGCAAAATGAGAATGTTTAACTAAAAAATTTGTTTTTTTATTTGTTAGAACTTCAGTATCATTGACAAAGAAGTTAATTATTATGTCTGTAACCTCTAAATCAATCCAATTTTCAAAATAATTATTTACATATCTTTCTGTATTATAATTGCCAATACCACCATTAATAAATATCCAATTTTTACCTTTTTCTTTTGAAATGTCATTTAATCTTGAAGAAAAAGTTTTTGATTGTTCCACTCCCCAACCAAGAGTTATAGAACTACCAATAATTAAAAACTTCCTATCATAACTTTCTAAAATATCATTATTAATTTCTTTGTTTCTTTGACCATTGCTATTTGTAGTAATTAACACTTTTTGTAAAATTGTAGACTCATTTTTTTTATGAATATGATTTATTTTTTTGTTTAGAACTTTTACTTTTAAAGTCTTCGCATATTTACCCATTTCAATGTCGTAATGTGGTATGAAGTTATGTTTTACTCTGAGTACGATTTCACAAAAAGCTAGTGCAACTAATGTTGAAAACAAAATTGCAAAAAATGTGAGGGCATACTCCTTAAATTTTAACATCAGATTTCTATATATAGGTTTCCTTAAATTACAATCATTAAGGTTTTAATCTAATCAAATTTTTATTCAATTTATTTAACCATATTTCGTAAGCTAATTTATTAAAATGTTTATCATGTTTTATAAAAAACCTTTTGTCATGGAGCGATACATCAATATAAGGAATTTTATTTTTGATTAAAAAAGCTATAATTTCTTCATCTAGCTTACTTTTTGATCCATAGTATAGTATTATTAGTTTCTTGTTATTATTATCAGATATGTCGTTAATTTCTTTTATGATTTTTAAATAAACCTTAATATTTTTCTTGTTATTTTCTTTTGTAAAAACGTTGTTTAAAAGTTTTATTATTTCAGATCTATTTATTATTGATCCAATCATTCTTGGAATTTGAAAATTAAGTTTTAAAAATGAAAAAACACAATATCCGTCAAATTTTAATTCATTATTAGCGATTTTAAATGATGGTGCATTAAAAGAGTAGTCTCTATTACAAGCAATTCTTGGTAACTGATATGAAGAAGTGACAACTATATTTATATCACCTAAGTAATCATTATTATTCCTAATCATTTGTAAAGTTTGATTGATTGCTCCACCAATTATTCCATAATTAAAAATATTATACTCTTTATTCTGTTCATAAAATAAATAGGGTAATGTTTCATTTTCACTTAAACCCCATCCAAAAATATCTGAACCACCAAAAAAAGATGCTTTTAGTAATTTTTGATCATTATTTTTTATAAGTTTATTAATTTTAAAATTATCACTATTTACCTCATAATTTTGATTAAAAATAAAAATGTCTGCTTTTTTTTTATAATGATTGTAAGTTCCTTTTTTTAATTGATTACCTAAGTAAGTTTTTTCATACTTGAAATTATCATAACTGATTACAGCTTGATTACCTTCTGATAATTTTTCATTTTTAAAAATTATACTAAAATCAATTTTCAAAAAAACTTCAACAAAAATTATTGATACTAAAAATGTAAAATAAAAAAGTAAAAAATTTTTATTTATCTTTTTTACCAATCCGAGTAAAAAAGATAATATTAATATCGATAACAATAAAAATATAAAGCTTTTGAATTTAAAGCTTAAAAAAATAAAAGTTAAAAATAGTGCAATTATAACAGATATGTTTTTAATTTTATTTTTCAATTTACAATAGAGATTTTTGGTGCTTCATATCTCCTTTGTTTATACCTGCAACTTTAACTGGTTTTTTCATAGCATCTCTTCTAAAGGGTTCACCGAGTTCTTGATTTAGTATTACTTCAATAAATGTTGTAATACCTTTCTTTTGGTCCTCACAAGATTGCTTAATAGCATTAGTTGTTTCTTCCATAGTTCTGACTGCTACCCCTTTTAAACCACAAGCTACCGCAACTTTTGCGTAACTTAATTCAGGATCAAGTTCCGTACCAATAAAATTATTATCGTACCATAGTGTTGTATTTCTTTTTTCAGCTCCCCACTGATAATTTCTAAAAATCACCATAGAAATTGCTGGCCATTCTTCTCTGGCACAAGAGCTCATTTCATTCATGCTAATTCCAAAAGCTCCATCACCTGCAAAACCTATAACAGGTGTGTCTGGACAACCAATTTTAGCTCCAAGAATTGAAGGGAAGCCATAACCACAAGGACCAAATAATCCAGGGGCTAAATATTTTCTTCCTTTTTCAAAAGTTGGATAAGCATTTCCAATTGCACAATTATTTCCAATGTCGCTTGAAATAATTACATTATCAGGCATACCAGCTTGAATTGCTCTCCAAGCTTGTCTAGGTGACATTCTATCGGCATCTCTTTTTCTGGCTTCTTCATTCCAAACTGTTCCTTTGTCATCATCTTCGTGATCAAGACTGGATAATTTTTGTAACCAGGCAGATTTAGTTTGGTGGATAATATCTTTTCTTTTTTGTCTATCAATATCACCTGCTGTCAGTGTAAGTTGAGCTAACAATTGTTGAGCTACAAGTTTTGCATCACCACAAATTCCAACACTAACTTTTTTTGTTAAACCAATTCTGTCTGAATTCATATCAACTTGAATAATACTTGCATTCTTTGGCCAATAATCCATTCCATAACCAGGCAATGTTGAAAAAGGATTTAGTCTTGTTCCTAGTGCAAGAACTACATCTGCTTTTTGAATTAA
>Ga0209425_10003885_pt1 | contig 15555 bp, 9 predicted proteins | sample COG_05_FD_184749 | JGI IMG/M metagenome (GOLD analysis project Ga0209425, IMG submission 184749) | Pelagic Microbial community sample from North Sea - COGITO 998_met_05 (SPAdes) (version 2) | ecosystem: Environmental > Aquatic > Marine > Neritic zone/Coastal water | place: Helgoland, sampling...
AACCAGAAGATGGCGATCGAAATGGACCTGTTCCGCTCGGAGGAGATGGAACTGGTCCAACTGATCATCCCCGCGGAAGCCGCGCACGACACGGTGCAAACTTTAGGTTCGGTTGGTTTAGTCGCGTTTCGAGATTTGAATAAAGATAAATCGGCGTTTCAGAAAACGTACGCGAATCAGGTGAAACGGTGCGACGAGATGCTGAGGAAGTTAAGGTTTTTTACCGAGCACATGAATAAAGCGGGGATTACGATACGGAAAGAGATTGGTGATGGTAGTGGTGGTGGTTATGGTGGGAGGTTTAATAGTAACGAGGAGGAGACAGACGGGTACGGACGAGAGAACAACAACAACAACAGAGTCATTTCGATCGACGAGCTCGAACACACGCTGGACGTGTTATCGGAAGAAGTCTCTCAGTTATCCGCCAACACGGAAAAGCTGAGACGATCGCACGGAGAGCTGGTGGAATTGCAGTTGGTTTTAGAGAAAGCGGGCGGGTTTTTCGAGGAAGCGCGGTCGGACGCGAATAGGCACCAGGACGAGGAAGATTCGTTGAGGATGATGCGAAGGGAAAACGCGCGACAGGACGAGGAGAGTTTGTTATCGAGTTCGTTTCGAAGCGAAATCGATGACGAAGGATTAGGAAACGGGGGGTCGCCGTCGCGAATGACTCGACGAACTGGGTCGTTTATCGATCAAAATCATCCGGATCACGACGTTGAGAGGAACGACGCTTCCATGGGCGGCGTCGCGGCGAGCGCGAGGTTGGGATTTATTACCGGAACGATCAACACGGAGAAAGTGCACGCGTTCGAGCGCGTTTTGTTTCGCGCGACGAGAGGAAACGTGTTTTTGAAGTTGGCGAACATCGACGGGCACGTGGAAGAGCCGACGACGGGGGAGAAGACGTTTAAGACGGTGTACGTGGTTTTTTTCGCCGGCGAGAGGGCGAGGAATAAGATTGTGAAAATTTGCGAAGGGTTCAACGCGAACAGGTACCCGTTTCCGGAAGACTTCACGAGACAGAGGCAAATGAACGCGGAGTGTTCGGGGAGATTGGTCGAGTTACGGTCGACGTTAGAGGCGAGCATACGACACAGAGATCGAACGTTGAGTAAAGTCGCGAAAGATTTGTGGTTCTGGTTTACCCTGGTGAGAAGAGAGAAGGCGACGTATCACGCGATGAACATGTTTTCGATCGACGTGACGAGGAAATGTTTAGTCGCCGAAGGGTGGTGTCCAACTTCTGCGAAGAGCAGAGTCTCGGAGGCAGTGGTAATAGCCAATCGAAACTCGTCGGCATCCGTCGGAACGATTTTCGCGTCCATCTCGCACAAAGGTCAAACGCCACCGACGTACTACCGCACCACAAAGTGGACAAACGTGTTTCAACAAATCGTCGAAGCGTACGGGGTTGCGAGATATCGCGAAGTGAACCCGACGGTTATGACGATCGTAACGTTTCCATTTCTGTTCGCGGTTATGTTTGGCGATTTCGGCCACGGTATTATAATGCTCGCGTTTGCAATCTACATGGTCCTTAAGGAAAGACAAATCTCGGAAAAACCAATGGGCGAAATCTTCTCGATGGTATTTCACGCGCGGTATTGTATTTTGGTAATGGCGGCGTTTTCCGTGTATACGGGCGTTCTGTATAACGAGTGCTTTTCTGTGCCGATGAAAATATTCGGCGCTTCGAAGTACGTATGCGACCCGATCGATCCGACGAAAGATACCACGTGCGATTCACAATACACCACTGGTTTAGTCTCGCGAGATGATTCCGCGTATCCGTTTGGTGTCGACCCGGTTTGGCACGGAACTCGGTCAGAACTTCCGTTTTTGAATTCTCTGAAGATGAAAATGTCCATCTTGTTAGGCGTGACGCAAATGATGGTTGGGATTTTCATGTCGCTTTTGAATCAATTGAAAGACGGTGATTGGCTGTCCGTGTATTGCGAATTTATCCCTCAAGTTGTCTTCTTGGGCGGATTATTTGGATACCTTTCGTTCCTGATCGTTTTGAAATGGATTACCCCCGGGTGTACCGCGGATTTGTACCACGTAATGATTTACATGTTCTTAGCGCCCGGCAACGTCGATTGCATGGGCGAAGGACCAGGAGGAAGCGCCGGGTGCCCTGAGAACAAAATGTTCCCAGGCCAAGGCGGATTGCAGTTGTTGATTTTGTTTGGTTGTTTCGTCGCGGTGCCGGTCATGCTGTTCCCGAAACCAATCATTTTAAAAAGACGACACGAACAAAAAAGCCGAGGCGGCACGTACGTTCGTTTGGACGAAAACGACGGCGACGGCATGCAACAATTGAACAGCTCGGAAGAGTTAAGATCCCTCGGTGGAAACAGCAGTAATAATAACAACAGTAGCGGCGACGACCACGGTCATGGCGATGGAGAGTTTGATTTTGGAGACGTTTTAGTCCACCAAATGATCCACACGATTGAATTCGTCCTAGGCGCAATTTCCAACACGGCGAGTTATTTGCGTCTTTGGGCGCTTTCCTTAGCGCACGCGCAACTCTCTGCGGTTTTTTGGGATCGATGTCTCATGGCAGCAGTTGAGAGTGGATCCATAGTTGCCATCGTCATTGGATTTGGCGTGTGGTTAGGCGCGACGTTAGGCGTCTTGTTAGGTATGGAGAGTTTGAGCGCGTTTTTGCACGCCTTACGTTTGCACTGGGTGGAATACCAAAACAAATTCTACAAAGGCGACGGTATAAAGTTTACCCCGTTAGAGTTCACGTCGTTGACGGGAATGCCAGAGGAGGCGAGCTAAAGAAAGAGATGCAACGACGTACTAGTAATAATAATCACTTCAAAATCAATGTTTTAATTAATCTGAAAGAAGATGAGAGAGACACATACACGCATAAACTATTTAAATCATCGAGCGCGTTCTGCGCAAATTCTTTGGAAGTCTCGTTTCGTTCTTTCTCGCCTCATATGCGCTTCTCATCCTGGCAACCTGGTGCATCGAAACGGAGTTTTTCGAGAGATTTTCGAGAAAAGAGCACATGGAGTCTCGCGCGACGACCAGCGCGAAGAAAGTCGACGCCGCTCGATTCGTTCGAATGCGGTCGTCTTCGATTGTAAAATCTTCAGTTTCAAAGAAAGCGACGTTAGATGCAATCATCAAAACAAAGAATGAAAGAATCACGACAGTTTTTACCACGATTTCGTGGAGAATTGCGGTGTTCTCTGCACAGTACTCCTTCGCCGCGTCGTCGAGGATTGCTTTGAAGCGAAAAGAAAATCCAGAGTAAATAATCTCTTCGATTCCATCGTGTATTTTTTTACCGAAAGCGACTGTTTTATAAAACATTTTTCGTTCGGTGAAGATGCTCCATATCCACGTTTTAGTGTACGCTAAGTCTACTAGGACGCACAGAAAAATTGGAGCGAACACGGAGACGATAAAAGCCGTCGAGTCGATGAATATGCTTTGTGCGTTTATAGCCGCGATCAAAATCAGCGAGAGGATCATCGCAGAGAACGCCAGGAATGTTGCTCGATTATTACTATCCAAGATTCTTTCCATGCTAGGCAGGATACCTTTGCGACAACAGCGTAGCAGACGATAGCACGCGGTTTCAATCTTCGCGACAGGTTCGGCATACATCTCATCATCTCTTTCTTCTCTTTCCGCCCGTTCTCGAGAAAAAAAGGTTTTCGCGAGCTCGCTACCGAAGTTTTTTTCCGTGAGTAAAGAAGCAAACGTGCCAATGTACGAAACACCGGTACCGCGTTGCGTATTTGCAAAGACGACGCGCGTATTTTTCTTCAACAAAACGAGATCGTTTGTGGTAAAAACGCACGTTTTCGAGGCGAAAAAGTGTGCTATTTTCGGGTCTGAAACGATCGACGCCGGTGGATTTCTAAGAAAGACAAAGTGTCTTCCGGACACTAACGCTCTCCCTACGCCAATGCTATCGATATTATGCAAAAGCGTCGTTTTGTTACGTTTTCGCGGCGTGGTGTTGAACAATACGCCAACGTTATATACGTCGAGGTCTTTTTCCTTCTTTGTCCTTTTATTATTTCTCTCCGTCGGCGTCGAAGGCAAAATTTCACTCCGCGTCATCGCAGTTCCGCCGGGTGTCATCATCAAAGACGTCAACAATCCGTTTGCTATCTTTGCTCTCAAGTTGATTTCATTTGAAGCATCATCGACGTCTTCTTCTTCTTCTTCTTTGGTAAACGCGAGGATGTTGTTTAAAACCTCTTCCTTTGAGAAACACAAGAAACGAGGACACGTTTTCCCCTCGGTGATATATACCATCCCTTCCTTGATATGATGATCCGTAAAGGTTGGAGGAAAATAGCGATCGAAGTAGTCGTTGATGTTGCTACTGCCACTGCTGTATTTTTTATTGTGAATAATCTGATGAGTGCCGTCGACGATCCGATCGAAGAGTTGGTCGCGATATTTACCGACGATGTATATTTCATCGCCCGGCGAGTTTGCGAAAGCGCCCACGGCAATTTTAGGAATCGTTTGTTGTTCGTTATCGTCGCAGACGTATTGCAGCCAAGATCTTCTTCTTCTGTGTTTCATGACAAATCGCGCGATAAAGAAGCGTCTCTCGAATATCTCTAACATTAAAATTGCGGTAACGTACACCCCCTGCCACGCTTCGCCTTTGCTCGCGGAAAGCGCCAAAATCGCCGCGCACGCGACCATAAAACTCGCGCTGAGAAGTACTTCACCGACGCTTTCCTTCTTTATGATCTTCGCTCTCGCGATATCTACCATTTTCTTAATCGTAAGGTATTCATCGTCGTCTGTATCATTTTTCTTCACCATCGCCAAAGAGACGAACGTTTCGCACCATCTCCTTTTTTTCAACTTCTCTTCTCTCCAACTCTCAATCGCTCTCACCAAAGCCTCCACTGCGCTCGTCAAAAACAACCAAAGCGACATCATCCCATCATCCGACGTCCTCTCCTCGTCGCCAAACACTTTTTCCTCGACGTACTTTCGCAACAACCACGCGCCAATCAGTAATCGCGCGGAAAATTTCAGCAGCAGAAACAACACTTCCATCGTCTCGTTTTTATCTCGCATATTTTTTTATCGCATGTGTGATGCAATCATCATTTGTAAGAGAAAAAAAAAAGTTTTCTCAAGATCTCAAACATTCACATCATCGCGTCGTAAGGACATCATCATCATCGAGAGCAGTAACACGACTCGCTCCGATTACTTTTGGCGCGAAGAAAATTCGGTAAAAGCAGCTCTCGATGTGAAACAACAAGAAGCGTTTCCCTCCGAGCCAAAATTGAAGAAGAGACGTTCACATGTCAGAGATGATATAATATTAATGTAAACAACTCGAAAAAAAAACATCGGAAAAGCGAACAACCAAAACAACCAAAAAATCCTTCATCTGTCTGTGCACCTTTAAAAAAAACAAGCAATTTTCACACAAAAAAGAAGTGTCCTTTTCCTCAAAGAAGAAGAGAACGAGCGACGCAATTATTTTATCAACAACACACACACAAAGACAACAACAACAACAACAAGAACGAGAAGAGCGACGACTTTATAACAACAGAATAATAATAAAATGACGACGGCACACCGCGCGACCTGGTACACCGCTCGAGGGCACGAAGAACAAGGCGGCGCGAGAGTTTTTGCACCGTCGAAAATGCGGTCGAAATTAGACGCCCCGGGAATGTTGACCATGAAGACGAGGTGGAAAACGAAAGAGGAAGAAGAGATGGAAAGTTTACGAACGAACGACAACAACACTAACAACGAAGATGAAAAGATGACGACGATGCGAATGAAGTTATTGGAGAAAGAGAGAGCGCACTTTCGGAAGAAGAAGATGGAACGGCAGATTATGGGGAGCGAAAAGGAGGAGGAAGAAGAAGGAGAAGATCAGCGAGGGAACAACAACAGATTAAGAATAGAGGCGGGAACGACGCGAAGCGCGTTTCAAGCCAACCCGGAGGACGCGGACGACGACGATTCTGAGAACGAAGGAGATAACTCAGACGACGACGGTGAAAAGAAGAATTCAGACGACGAGGAAAACGAGTCAGATTCCGACGACGACGAGTCAGATTCCGACGACGACGCGGCGGCGCTGATGGAAGAACTCGAACGCATCAAAGCGCAACGCGCTTTGGAAAACGAACGAAAAGAACGCGAGCGAGAACATCTCGAAGAGATGGAGCAAAGAGACGAGTTAAAAATGGGCAACCCTTTGTTAAGAGATGAAATGACGGACGCGAACGACGGCGGCGCAGGCAAAAAGAAATCATCAGCCACTTTAAAGCGACGATGGGACGACGACACCGTCTTTCGAAACCAAGCGCGGGACGAGCCGAAACGGGAGAAGAGATTCGTCAACGATACCATACGAAGCGATTTCCACAAGAGGTTTTTGAACCGGTACATCAAATAATTCATAGTTTAGAGAAAAGAGAGGATTTGTAAGAGTGTATTCTCGTAGTAAAACCCATCGTCTACCATCATCGTCTTCATCGGATTGACATCGTCCTTATGAATACCCATCGGGGAAAAGAGAATTCAATTCGCTTCGTCACAAAAACAACGCATCTCATACACATAAGAAGAAAGAATACTCTGCTACGAATACTAATGTTGTTCTCTGCGGCTGCCGTTCGCACGTCCTCGCACGTACTCTCTCGCTGCTCGCACGGGGTGAGGTCGTTTTTGCGTCATCAATCATCGTGTTCCTCTTCTTTCTCTCGCGTTGCCGCCAAAATCCATCCTCGTCGTCACAATCGTCATCGCGCAAAGTCTTTCTCAGCGGCGGCGGCATCCGGAGGTGAAAAAGAAGTCGCGAAAGGCGACCGGGTTGAAATCCATTACGTCGGCACTTTAGAATCCGACGGAACTGAGTTCGACTCTTCGAGAGAGAGAGGCGCACCGTTGCCGTTTACCGTCGGCCAAGGGCAGATGATAAAAGGGTTCGACGACGGCGTTTTAGGGATGAAAATCGGGGAAATGAAGACGCTGGTGTTACCACCTTCAATGGCGTACGGGGACGTCTCGCCGGAAAACGTTCTGAGAGTCCCGAAAAAAGACGTCGTGGACGCGATCGGGGCAGAGGAGTGCGTGATTGGCGCGAAGTTAATGGTTGGTCAAGGGATGCCGGCGACGATTACGGAAATCACGGAGGAGGAAATCGCGTTGGACGCGAACCATCCGTTAGCCGGGCAGACGTTGAAGTTTGAAGTGGAGTTGATGGATTTACAACGAACGGAAGTGAAACACAACGATAAGTTCAAGTGTTTTTTTGAGATTGATTTAGACGGTGAGCCGAGCGGGAGAATCGTGATGGAGTTGAGAGGGGACGTCGCGCCGAAGACGTGCGAGAACTTTCGAGCGTTGTGCACCGGCGAAGCTGGTTTTGGATACGAAGGATCTCCGTTCCACAGAGTTATTCCGGGGTTTATGTGCCAAGGCGGTGATTTTACCAACCAAAACGGGACCGGGGGTAAATCCATCTTCGGGAACAAGTTCGAGGACGAAAACTTTGTGTTGAAGCACGAAGGCGCGGGAACGTTGTCCATGGCCAACGCCGGGCCGAACACGAACGGTTCTCAATTTTTCTTGTGCACGGGAGAGACGCAATGGTTGGACGGTAAGCACGTCGTTTTCGGTAAAGTTGTCGAAGGCATGGACGTCGTGGCGGCGATTGAAGCCGTCGGTTCGCAAAGCGGAAAGACGAGCAAAAAAGTTACCGTGAGAGCGTCCGGGGAATGCTAAAGAATAATAAAAGGAGGAGGAGAGAGAAAAGGAAAGTGTTTACGTGTCTTTTGTAGTTGGTCATTATTTAATACAATATATATTTAAGCTCTATATACTCATGGTAGTACAGTTGTTGTTGTTGTTGTTGATATTGTCACTTGTTTGCAGCGGCGTTGGCGGCGAAGGCTACGGGGTTTCCTAATTCGACGTTGTCGCTACCGGTGTTGTTCGTCGCGTTCGCGTCCTCGTCTTCGTCCTCGTTTTGTAATCTCGAAAACGCCGCCCGTCCTACTCCTACTCCACCACCACCACTACCTACACCACCGCCGCCTGCACCGCCACTGCCACCAATTGGTCGCCCACCAAACGTCGGTCGCATAAAGCCGTATTCCACTTTATCCCAGGTATCGAAGAAGAAATATTTCACTTTTGTAAAATTCCGCGACCAGTGGTTGAACCCGCCTCCCATCGCCGCTCTTTCAGCGTCTTGAATCGCACGCATTTCCGCTCTCATGACTGGGTCGTTCGCAATTTCCCCGTCGTTGTCGTCGTCGTCGTAATCCCCTCGATCGAATGCGTTCGAATGACTCACGTCGTCCGGGTCGTGCAACTTCCATTTTTGCATCAAAGGTAAACACGCGCCGCCGAGGCCCAACGTGGAAATCACGCAAATCACTAACGTCGCAGTTTCTATCGCCGGCGATCCTCTCACGTTCGCCGATGGGTTCGTCGAAGGCATCGCCAACGCTAAAGCATACGCTACCGCACCGCGTAAACCACACGCCGCGTGCATTTTTTGAATATTCTCCGGAATCTTCTCCGTGCGCACCTCGTTGGCGACTTTGGACAACGGGAAAATGTTCGCGAAGCGCGAGGCTAACGCCAACGGAAACCCGAATAAAATCATACCAACGTCAAAAACGTGAGGAGCAGTGGCGACTTGTAAACCTAAATACGCGAAAACGAACGTTTCCGATAAAAATGCAATCGCTTCGAACGATTTAAAAACCGCCACTTTCGCCTCCGCGCCGACGTTGTGGTACGAGTAATGCGCGTTGCCAATCCCGGTGAAAAAGATGCTCATAATCCCAGAACACCCGACATTTTCCGCGATGACGTAGGAGAAATATCCATCTAATAATAACAAAGCAAACGTATACGCGGTTCCGTTATACGACGCGGCGACGTGTACCCCCGGGTCGTTCAAACCCAACCGCTTCGTCGTAAACGCGCACACCAAGGCGCACAAAATCCCAATCGTCATCGACCCAATGCTCACGCCTATGAACTGAAATATCACCGTGAAGAACGTTTTAATGGTGAAATCTACGGAGTAAAACTTCTCCAGCGTCCTAAACAACACCACCGCCACGGCATCGTTCAACACCGACTCGCCAAACACCAAATTATACAACAGCGGAGGCGCCTTCACGTCCGCGAATACGCTCAACGTCGCCACCGGATCCGTCGCCGATATCAACGTCCCGTACATCAAACACTCTAAAAACCTGTTCGACCCCAAATGCTTCTTCGATATAATCCCTATTAAAGTCAAAAACCACGTCCCTAACCCGAACACGAACGCGCTAATCACCGTCCCTACAAACGCGAATAAAGATATCGTCCAAAAATCTTGAAAGAAATTTTTCCTTTGCAAGTTCAATCCCGCGGAGTAAATAATGATGGGTAAAAACCCGTAAAAGAACGCGTTCGGTGAGAACATGAACAGTCGATCGACTTTATCGTGCATGGTGGAATTGATTATCGCTCCAGAGATCATCCCGATGCATAAGGACGCTCCCGACGGTTGTAAATACGTCCAGTTGAATCTCTGAATCAGGAACGAGACGATGATGCACGCGCTGAACATAAACGTCGCCGCCTGTATTTTTTTACCATAATATATAACACAGAACACATAACACAGAGAGAGAGCGCAAAGAAAGAGGTCAGAAAACTTTGTAATGAGAGCGTTTATGCACAAAGCGCTGCGAAGAAGTAAACGAAGAAGAAGAAAAAAACGGTTGCCTAATCCTCCTCTCCTCTCACTCGCACATAAAAGCACACGAACACGTATAAAATAAATACACATTCAATTCGTACCAGCATGGCGAACGAGGCGATCGCTTCATCGATGGATTTCTTTTCCACTCGATCCGCCGTCGCGCTATTTTCGTCGGAAGAAGACATCTCTCTCTCTTCTTCTACACTCTCTCTTCTCAAAGAGTCTTCGTAAAGTCTTCTTTGCGTTCTTAGTCTTCTTTCAAAATGATGAATTTTTTCTAGAGCGAGACGTGCAAAAAAAGACGAGAATTTGTGTCTTTGAAAAAAAATTCTTGTGTCTCTCTCTTTTCTTTTTTCACTCTTCTTTTTAATGCTTTTTGTTTTTTGCTTCTTTTTTGCTCTCAAAAAGCTGCTTTTTTTCTCTTCTTTTTGCTCTTCCAGTCTGCTTTTTTTCTCTTCTTTTTGCTTTTTGCCAAGTCTTTTGCCCCTCACACACGAAAAAATCTCGAACTCTTTTCTCTCGCAACACACACAAAACTCTCTTTTTTTTTACGTCACATTTTTTAAAAATTTACAAGCACTTCTCTTCTGTTGTTGTTGCTCTTCTTCTGTTGCGAGAGAGTACGAGCGGGGTACACGAAGGAGACTTTGAGGTGATGACGACGGCGGCAGACTTGGTGGCGAGCGCGTTCGAGACGTTTTTTAGCAGCAGTGGTGCTACTTTTGATGTCGTGACGTACAGAACTTTGAGTCGAAAATTCGCGCTCACGGCACGCGCGGGGAAACGATTGCTGTGGACGATTTTAAACGCGATGCCACGAGAGGAGAGGGAGAAGTGGACGTGCGTCGTGTGCGTTTCGCGTGAGAGAAGGGTAGAGTTGAAACGTTTGGAAGAAGAAGAAGGAAAGAATAATGCGTTCGAAGGAGAAGAAGATGTGGCGGTGTACGCTTTAGTGAGGAAAAGAGAAGAGGAAAACGTGTTGGAACAGTTAGTTCGAGAGGAAGAGAAGGAGACGAAAATGCAATTGGACTCAGAAGAGGATGTATCTTGGATGTTGAAACACGGCGCGTTTGCAAAATCAGACGTGGCGAAGAGGTTACCGAGAGGGAAGAAGTTTACTTCCTCTGGCGCGACGACGACAAAAAGCGCGGCGGAACAGAAGAAGCCGGCGGCGAGCGCGGCGACGGCGAAGAAACCGAGCGCCACCGGGCCTAAGAGCGGCAACATCGCGAGCATGTTTGGCGGCACCGGGAAGAAAACGGTCGCGAAACCGAAGGAACCGGCGGTGGCGAAGAAGAAAACGACGCCAAAGAAGAAAACTCCGGAAAAGAAGAAGGCTAAAACGCCGACGCCGAAGAAGAAAGCGCCGGCGGCGACGAACGCGGATGCGATGATTGAACACGAAGAAGGGGATTCAGATTCGGATGATTTAGGAGGCGGTGGAAGGGGGAACCGGCGATTGTCCGGCGGGAAACGCGCGTTTGTCGACGACGAGGAAGAAGAAGAAGAAGAAGAGGAAGAGCCGGCGACAACGCCGGTGAAAAAAATGAAGAAAAGTGATGAAGATAGCGAACCGCCAAGTCCTGAGATTATCGATAAAGAGCCCGAGGAAGAAGAGACGCCGCGACGCCGGTCGACGAGAAGTACGCCGTCCAAAGCGGCACCGACGCCAAAGTCGAGCTCGAAGAAAGAGAAACCGTTGAGTAAGAAAGCGCAGAAAGATATCGTCAAAGCGAGGAAAGCAAGAATGCAGAAGAAAGTGATCGAGGAGATGGACGACGAAACAGGAGAGGAGTTGATGCGGACAATTTTTGTCGATCCGACAACGAATGAGGAGTGTAACGAAGACGGGACGTTAAAAGCCAAATAGCTAATCAATACAAAATATATATAGTACATGCGCTATAATTCTACTTTACTAATTCGTCTTCGCGTTCGTCTCGTTTGCTTTTCCGAAGTTGTATCGTCTTCTTCAGCGACGCCGGCTAAGTCGCACGCAACGGCTCTACTATTCAACGGTTGCAGCGAAATATCATCGAAAAGAGCCGCACGTGGACGCCATCTTCGCATACACACGAGTGTTATCGAAGCGATTCGCTTCTCTTCGTCAATAACGGCAATACTTCGCGACCACTCGCTACTTTCCGGGAAATTTGCCGATACGCCGTACTTCTTCGTGCCGTCGGAAAATTCAACATCCGCGTGTAAGGAAAAGTCAGCCGACTTCTCGAACGTATCGAGGAGTTCAACGTCGTCGTCTTTTGATGCGTCGATGATAACTTTTGCCCACCCAGAGAGAACGAGAGGTTCGGCTTCGAGCTGATTGACTTCTATTCTTTGCCACGCGCCGCTTACGAGAGTTGACCCGGCGGTGTCCTCCGTTAACATCTCTTCGTTACCTGGGACGAGTATCGCGCCATCTACAGGTTTGAAACCTCCTTCACCGTGCACGTGCCAGTTATCTTGTGAAGACAAAGGGGCGGCATCAAAGGTGCCGTCTGCGACGTATTCTGTCTCAGTAGTACTACCGTAAGTTAAAGTTTTGCAGAGCACTTTCAAAGCGACTTTGCCTAACGCGGCATCCGCCCCTCCGCCTCCATCCTCTTTCCGCAAAGTTCGCACTGTTTTCTCCATCGCTTCGTAGTCTTTGCGCATTGTTTTTGAAAACGTGGCGAGCTGAACGAGTTCTTCGCCGAGCGGTGCAAATCCTCTCAAAGGACCGGTAAATTGAATATCTTCGTACGGGTCGGAAGAGGAAGCATCAGCCTCCTTTTGCTTTGACATACTCTTCGCGTGCGTTCGATACTTATACAACGCGGGCGCCGGGACGGTGACGAGCTTCAAACCCGAGCTCGATGCTTTGGCGAGAATCTCCCAATCTTGCAAAGAATACGAGGTATCTTTCGCGAAACCTTCGAGACTTGTAAACGCGGACTTTCTCCACAAGGCATTCGCGTCTCCGAATACATTTTCAAAAATACCGGGAAACAACGCGTTCCCGAGAGGATGATACGAGCCGACGACAACGTTCGTCCCGTTCGCTGCGGTTACGAAAAATTCGTTCGACGCCGTGACGACGTCAGCTTTCGTGTGCACTAACACTCGGAGCATCGTTTCAATTTCGTTCGTTTCGGCTAAGTTATCGTCGTCGGAGAATAAAACGTACTCGGTTTTTTCGGAGAGTTTTGAACATCCGAAATTCCTCGCCTCGCCGAGATATTTCCCCGGTTTCGCTATTTTCACAATTTTCACGCTTTTAAGAGTATCGTCCTTCTTCCTGGAATGCACGAACTGTTCCAATCGTTTCACGTGCGCTTCCTCCGAACCGTCGTCTACTATAACGATTTCAACCTTGCGATGCGTTTGTTGCAACAAAGCCTCCACGGCTTTCTCGCAATACTCCGGTCGATTTTTGTGCGTCATCACCACACCTACGAGCGATTCGTCCGCGAACGAGCTCCCCATTTCTCTCGCCATTCTAATCTCCGTCGCGCTGTTCCTTCTCTTCTCTCTGATTTCTCGCAATCTTCTCTCGAACGACGTTACCTCAATCGTCTCCGCGCGTTTCCTCGATTCCATTCGCATCCACTGCGCCTCCATATCGTCCAGCATTTTTTCGCTCCTCGTACTACTCTCGCTACTATTATCGTCCTCCTCCTCAACATCGTCATCACCATTAACATCGTCATCATCAGCAGCAGCATCAGCACTATGATTATTTCCACCAAATCCGACTCCAGTAATCGTTGCAAACGACACGTCGTCGAATAAACTCTCCGTCGCGCCGCCTCGCGTTTCTTTCCCAATCGCAGCGAAATACATCAACGCTTCCGAATCGTCCTCGACGAACGCGTACACTTCTTCCTCCTTCTCCTCTTCTCCTTCTCCTCCTCCTCTTCTTCTGCGTTCTCTCCTCTCCCTGATCCATTGACTCACCCGTACCGATAACGCGCGCGTTCGAGGTCCACCGATCGGTGGTTTGTTTTCATCTTCTCTTCTCGGCAACGTCGCGTACTCGAACGAGAGCATCATCGTTTCTCCCGTCGTCGTCTGAATCGTCGTCTGAATCGTATTCTTTGTCTTCTTTGTCTTCTCGCGCTCTCGCCGCCGCTCTTCGTTTTTCCTCTCCTCTTCTTCTGATGCTAAAACTCTTCGCTTCAACAGTTCGCACCGGTCGTTTCTATCGTCCGCGGCGAATAAAATCGTCACAACACTCGATCTACTTCTCTCTTCACTCGTTTTGGTATTCTCTCGCAATGCTGTTCGAATTTGTCGCGCTCTCGCGTCGATTCCCGCGCAGTCTTTCCTCCGATTGCCGTTGAGAATCACGACGAGATTTTCACCGCTCGGAACTCCATTCGTCCTCGTTTCTCTCGTCGTTTGTGCCGAAGAAGACGCGAACACGCGACAGAAAACGACGACAAAAACGAGGAAGCAAAAGAGTTTGAAGGAGAGGAGACGAAGTTTAAAAGTCGTCGCATTCGTCGTCATCGCAACAAAGCGCGAGAGAGAATGTTATGAAGCAAATTCGCTCAACTTTTTCCTCAGACTTAACGAACTCTAAACTCAACGCTCTTTGCTTTAAACGCGAGCAAAACGTATGCGTTTATCAATACCTATACAAACTCTCCAACGACGATGATGATGATATGTGGTGATGGTGATATCGCCGTCGTCGATTGTGATGATGATGATGATGAGACAACCCCGGCTGCATTCTTGCGACGCATCGAAACGCCGTGCGCGTACACCGCGATGCGATGCGAGTTTATGAATAACAACGGCGAAAAAGGTACCGTCGCGATAGAAAGAATCGATTTCCACGCGAAGAGAGTATTCGCGAGCTTAAGCGAGGAGAAACGAACCGGGTGTTTGTTCGAAAACCATTGGCAAAAGTGCAGAGACGCTCTGGAAAAGGTGACGAGGACTGCTTTTCTCAAACGCCAAAACGCGGGTTTTAAGAAAGGGAGGTACATGGCGACGATTGCAATCGAAGACGATCGAGACGAAAAGAAAATGAACGTGCACGCGTTATTGACGCCGTTAATAACAACGCGTAAAGATGAGAAAAAAGGAGACGAAGAGGTGACGGCGCTCGATCGATACGCGTTACTTCGAGGCGCGCCGAGAGAGCGACCGCACGCGAAGCACACGGAGTGGGTGAAAAAGAGGGAAGGGTTAGAGATTGAGAGGAATGAATGGAACGCGAGAGAAGACGTTAAAGAAACGAGGCGGAAGAGGACGTTTGTGGAGTGCGTGTTGAGTAAACGAACAACGGGAAGCGGTAGCGCTCTTCAGGAGGAGGATTTTCAGATTTGCGAAGGATTGACGACAAACGTGTTCGTATTAAAACGGGATGATGCGCATTCGAGCGGCGGCAGCAGCGGTGGTTTGATACTCCAAACGGCACCAGACGCGGACGTACTACTCGGCGTCGCTCGTCGTGCCATCTTGGACGCTTTTCCTTCTTCGAAAAACGATTCCGAAGAAGACGAGAATTGCAAAGACGCAAAAATCCGCCTCTCCTTGACCCATCCTCTCTGGTCCGAACGCGAGACGTGGATCGCCTTATTCACCGTCAACTGCGTCGTCGGCGCGAAACTCTACCACGGCATCGTCAACTCGTACACGGGAGAGGAGGTGAACTTTCCACCTCTTCCAATCATCAAAGAATCCGGAGTTGAAGGACGAGAAAAAGGACTCTCTTTCCTCTTCCGAACCGCTTTCTCTTCTTCCTCTCAAAAGTCCTCGTTCCCGTTCGACCTGTTCGAATAAATGATAAATAAACGCATAGAAATAGA
>Ga0209425_10003905_pt1 | contig 15519 bp, 12 predicted proteins | sample COG_05_FD_184749 | JGI IMG/M metagenome (GOLD analysis project Ga0209425, IMG submission 184749) | Pelagic Microbial community sample from North Sea - COGITO 998_met_05 (SPAdes) (version 2) | ecosystem: Environmental > Aquatic > Marine > Neritic zone/Coastal water | place: Helgoland, sampling...
ATTTTCATATTTATTCCCGGTTAAGCCACCACAGTAATTTCCATTTAAGGACCGGAGGTATAAAACCACAAACTGTGTGCGTGTTAATTTAATTTAAGTGTTATTTACAAATTATTTGAAAAATAAACAAGTCTTTTTTAGCTAATAATCGTTGAAACATCATTGTTTCTTAGGATATTTATAGCTTTTCGATCAATTAATCTTTTATTTTTAAGTTTGAGACATATATTGTTAGATTTATCACTAATATTTATCTTTACCTCTGTGGTACCCTCTTTGCTTATTAAGCTAGATATTTTATCAAGATCTTTGGTTGATTTAATATTAAATATTATTTCATTTACAGGCTTGTTAAAAAGATCTTTAAGAGAGGCTATTTTTTGAACATTTATTCTTTTAGATTTATTTTCATCATTAGAAATGTTTTTAATTAAAGTTATAATTAATGAATTACCTTCAATTAAAGCTTCTCTATTCGATTCTAAAATGTCAGAAAAAATAAAAAGCTCAAATACACTTGATAAATCAGTAAGTTTGATAACACCATAAGAATTACCTTTAGCTGTTTTTCTTTCTGTAATTTTTAACAGTGTTGCCGCAATGTTTGCATCTTTAATATTATCATCTAAATTAAATTTAGTATAATCAACTATTTTATAATCATCAAAAATTTCTTTAAATTGGTTTAAAGGGTGATCAGATATAAAAAAACCAATGGCTTCAAATTCTCTTGATAATCGATCTTCAAATTTCCAATCTTCAATATTAAGGACTATATCATTATCTTGCTCTTCATCAGAGGAAAAAAGATCAATTTGATTTGCTGCTTTGTTTTCAAAAATATTTTTAGTTTTTAAAATAAAATTAGGAATTGAATTAAACAATGCCTGTCTATTTTTTTTTATACTATCAAAAGCACCTGCTTTTACTAATCCCTCTAATTGAAGCTTATTTATATCTTTAGGATTTACCCTATTTAAAAAATCATTAATTGATTTAAATTCACCATTATCGCTTCTTTCTTTTATAACATTTGATATTGCTTCATATCCAACACTTTTAATGCCCCCTAAAGCATAATAAAATTTATCTTCATCAAACTGAAAATCTGCAAAACATTTATTAATATCTGGTCGTACAGTTTTAATATTGATCCTCTTAAGTTCTTCATGAAATTCTCCAAGTTTATTTTGATTTGATATATCCATTGTCATAGATGCAGCAAAAAATTCTTTAGGATAATATGCTTTTAGAAATGCCGTTTGATATGAAATGATTGCATAAGCTGCGGCATGACTTTTATTAAAACCATATTCAGCAAATGGTTCTATTTTTAAAAATATACTTGCAGCAACATCCTTGCTAATTCCATTTTTAACTGCACCCGCAATAAAACCTTGTTTTTGTTTTTCTAACTCTACTCTCTTTTTTTTACCCATTGCTCTTCTTAAAATATCAGCTTCACCCGCAGTAAAACCTGATAGTTTTTGGGCAATTTGCATCACCTGTTCTTGATAGATAATAACTCCATATGTTGGTTTAAGGATATCCTCAAGTAAAGGATGTAAATAATCAGGTGTTTGCCTTCCATGTTTACAGTCATTGTAGACCGGTATATTGCTCATTGGTCCCGGACGATAAAGAGCAACTAATGCAATAATATCTTCAATGTGATTAGGTTTCATCTGTAATAATGCTTCACGCATACCAGCACTCTCAACTTGAAATAACCCAACTGTATTTCCAGATGATAAAAGTTTAAAAACTTTCTGATCATCAAAATTAATATCTTCAATTTTAAAATTTTTTACTTTTTTATTTATTAATTTTTGTGTTCTATTAATTACAGTTAAGGTTTTTAATCCCAGAAAATCAAATTTTATTAGACCCGCATTTTCTGCTGAATACATATCAAACTGTGTAGATGGTAATAACAAATTGGCTGCAGCATCTTTATATAATGGAACAACTTCAGTTAGTTTTTTATCGGCAATTACTACACCAGCAGCATGAGTTGCTACGTTTCTATTAAGTCCCTCCAATTTTAATGAAAGGTCAGTAAGTTTTTTTACACGGGGATCTTCATTAACTAATTTTTTAAGCCTTGGCTCACTATTGATACACTCGGTTAAATTTTGTGGTCTTGAGGGATCAAATGGTATCATTTTTGAAATATTATCCACAAAACCATAAGGTAAACCCATTACTCTCCCAACATCTCTTATAACCATTCTTGCTTTTAATTTACCAAAGGTGATTATATGGGCTACACTATCTTTATATTTTGTTGTTAAATATTTAAAAACAAGGTCTCTTTTTTCCTCACAAAAGTCTATATCGAAGTCAGGCATTGATACACGATCAGGATTCAAAAATCTTTCAAAAATTAAATTAAATTTAATTGGATCAACATCTGTAATAGAAAGACACCATGCAACAAGCGAACCAGCTCCAGAGCCTCTGCCAGGCCCTACTGGAATATCATTATTTTTAGCCCACTTAATATAATCAGAAACAATCAAAAAATAACTTGGATATTTCATTTCTATAATTATCTTTAGCTCATGATCCAATCTGTCTTTATATTTCAAAAATTCATCATTATGGCATAAATTTTTTTCATCTATTTTAAAAACTTTAAAAAATTTTTCTTTTAAACCATCTAATGAATCTTTTTTAAGTATTTCATCTGCACTACCTCCTTTTTCAGAACTAATATTTGGTAATACAGGTTTAGAAAATTGTGGTCTAAAATTGCATTTAAATGGTAAATTAAAATTATTCTCTAATGCTTCAGGAAGATCTGAAAATAATTTTTTCATTTCTTCATTTGACTTAAAATAGTGTTGATTGCTGTACTTAACTCTATTTTTTTCATTAATATAAGATTTTGTTCCAATACAAGTTAACGCGTCATGAGCCTCATGCATATCTGGTGTTAAATAATAAACCTCATTAGTCGCAATAATAGGTATTTTAGCTGTAAAAGATTGTTTAAGGTTAAATTTTTCAAACGCAATTTCATTTTGATCACCATGACGTTGAATTTCTAGATAAAAATTATCATGAAATTTTGATGATAAACTTTTATAAATTTTTGTTATTTCCTCTAAACGACCTTTTTCAAAAAGTTTACCAAATAAGCCGTGAATTGTTCCAGAGAGTAATAGTACCCCTTCTGTGTCCGTTAAAAGTTCCTTAATATCTAAATGTGGATCAGAAAGAGCATCATTTTCAAGATACGATTTAGATGAAAGTTCAATAATTCGTTTATATCCTTTTTCATTTAGTGCAAAAAGTGGGAGTAATCCATTGGTGTCTTCAAATCTAAAATAAATCTGTGTACCGATTATTGGCTGTGTTCCAGCTTTAGAAATATTTTCAGCAAATTCTAATGCACCACACAAATTAGATGTATCGGAAAGACCCAAACAAGGTATTTTATTTTCTTTACAAAAATCTTTTAGATTATCAATCTTAATTGCACCTTCACAAATTGAATACTGTGTATGAACTTTTAAATGATTAAAATTTTGTTTATTTGAATTTAGCATTGATAGTTTTTATATTACCATCAATCATTTCTAATTTGCAATCAGCCATATTAGCAAAAAATCTATTATGAGTTGCATAAATTATTAGTCTATTTTTATTTTTTAAATTATACAGAACTTTAAATACTTCTTTTGCAGTAGCTCGATCAAGGCTTCCGGTGGGCTCATCTGCTAAAATGATCTCAGGTTCATTTATTAAAGCTCTAGCTATCGCAATTCTTTGTATCTCTCCACCAGAAAGTTCTGATGGGTAATGATGTTCACGTGATGAAAGACCCATTTTTTTAATAATTTTTTTTGCTTTTTTAATTGAACTAATCTTTTCATCACTTAAAGCTAAAGATGCAAGATACACATTTTCTAAAGCTGTAAAGTCTGGTAATAAATTATTTTGCTGGTATATAATGCCAATTTTACTAGATCTAATTTTGTCATTTTTATTATTATCGTTAAAATTTATTGAGTTATTACAAACTAACAAAGATCCGACTGTGGGTTTATCTATCATTGATAAAATATTTAATAATGTAGATTTTCCTGATCCAGATGGCCCCATAAGAGAATAAATTTTACCTTTTGTAAATGAATAATCAATTTTTCTTAAGACGGTTATTTTTTTATTATTAAAGAACGATTTTGAAATTTTTTTTAAAGATATTAGTTTATTCATATTTTAATCCTTTCACTGGATCTAATTTAGAAGCTTTAATCGCTGGGAAAATCGAGACAATAACAGTTACTAAAATTGAGCATATTGAAATAATAAAAATTGATGTTGGATTGATTTCAGAGGGCATTGTGCTTAAAAAATAAATCTCTTCAGGAAAAAGACTAATATTAAATGTATTACTTAAAAGTTCTCTAAAATTTTCTATATATAAAGAAAACATAATACCCAAAAAAACTCCAAAAAAAGTTGCTGATGTTCCAATAATTATACCAACTAAAAAAAATATTTTTGTGATGGAATTATTTAAAACACCAATAGATTTCAATATCGCTATATCTCTAGTTTTGTTTTTTACTAAAATTGTAAGTCCTGAAATAATATTAAAAGCAGCTACTATAATAATTAAAGATAGAATTATAAACATCACATTTCTTTCAACTTTTAAAGCAGAAAATAACGAACTGTTCATATCAGCCCAAGTATAAATAAACTCATCTTCAAAGACTTTTTGAATCTGTGTTTTGACTTCTTTTATGTTTGTAGGATCTTTTAAGTATACTTCCAAATTTCTCTTTTCCTTTCTAATAGCAAAGAAGTTTTCTAATGTGTTTAAATTTATAAATGCTATGTTTGCATCAAAATCAGCAAGACCACTATCAAAAATTGAATTTACAATAAAAGTTTCTTGTTTAGGCAAAGTACCAATTATTGTTTCAATTCCAACAGGAGACATAATCGAAACTTTGTCTCCAATATTAAGACCTAATGTAAAACTTAGTTCTTTTCCTATTGATATAGAATTTTTTGTTAATTGATTTGATTGTTCTTTTAAGCTTACATTTTTAAAGATATCGAGCTTAGAAAAATCTTTACTACTATATCCCCTTAAAATTAAACCTTTAGTATAATCTTTGCTAATAATTATTGCTTCACCAGAATTACTAAAGATTAATTCCTTTGAGATCATTTTTAAACTCTCTTCATCTAACTTTTTTATATCAATCGAGTTTTCATATGGCTTAACTGTTACATGAGCATTAAACCCTATAATTTTGTTTATTAGCTCAGTTCTAAAACCATTCATAACAGACATAACAATGATTAATACGGCAACACCTAAACTTATTCCAATAAATGAAAAAATAGAGATAATGTTTAAAAAACCATCTTTCTTTCTGGTTTTTAAATATCTTAATGTAATTTCTTTTTCTAATGTAGAAATCAATTTTTTATTTTTAGTTCTGTTAAAATTTTAGTTATTTCATCTATGCTTAAGTTCTTAGACTCTTTTCCTATTTCTTTGAATTCTAGCAAATCACCTTCAGATTTTTTACCTATTATAATTTGGTAAGGAACACCCATTAAATTAAATTTTTTAATTTTAGATGAAAGATTTTCATCCATGTCGTCAATGATAGTATCTATATTATTTTTATCAAAATGTTTAAAAAGTTTTGAAGCTTTATCTAATGAAGATGAATCGTTTTTATTAATCATTGGAATTATGGCTAGCTCAAATGGTGCAACAGAAAATGGCCACTTCATTATTTCCTCTTTATCGTCATATTTAGCTTCAATAATGGCACCCACTAATCTTGAAACACCAATGCCGTAAGAACCCATCTTAACAAAATCTTTTTTACCACCAGGAAGATCTACAGCTGCATTTAATGCTTTTGAGTATTTGTCTCCAAAATAAAAAATATGCCCTACTTCAATACCTTTAGTAACTAGACGGTTATCTTCAGACACTTTCTTTTCAAATTCATCTTTGTTAAATTTTTCATCGGAAACAGCATAATATTGTTCGTATTTTTTTCTCAAATTCTCTAAAGATTGTTTATCAATTACTGAGCTTTTGCTATCTAATTCAAAAATTCTTTTATCGGTAAAAATTTTACTTTCACCGGTATCTGCTAAAATAATAAATTCATGAGAAAGATTTCCTCCAATAGGTCCAGTGTCTGCAGCCATTGGAATAGCTGAAAGATCTAATCTTTTAAATGTTTTTAAATAAGAAAAAAAGAATTTATTATAAGAAAAAAACGCTTCATCATCATTTACATCAAAAGAATATGCATCTTTCATATAAAATTCTCTACCACGCATAATTCCAAACCTAGGTCTCACTTCATCTCTAAACTTCCATTGAATATGATATAATAATTGTGGTAATGATTTATAAGACTTAACGCTAGATCTAAATATATCAGTCACTAATTCTTCATTTGTAGGCCCATAAAGCATTTCTCTACCTTGTCTATCTTTAATACGAAGCATTTCATCTCCATAATCGTCATATCGTCCACTTTCTTTCCAAATATCACTAGGCTGGATAGTTGGCATAAGTATTTCTTGTGCACCAATTTTATTTTGTTCTTCTCTAACTATTTGTTCAATTTTTTTCATCACTTTAAATCCTAATGGTAACCATGAATAAATACCTGCTGAAGATTGTTTGATCATCCCTACTCTGAGCATTAACTGATGAGATTTAATTTTTGCTTCGGCAGGATTATTTTTTAATATAGGTATAAATAATTTTGAAATGTACATTTTAACTAATTATATATCTTAAATTTAATTTTTCATATTTTATCAATAAATAAATTATCACGAAAATAACTGTTGTAATACTAGTACAATAAATAAATTTTTTTAACATCTTGGGATTTTCAGGTGAACCAGTGTCTTCACCATCTATTTTAGTGAATTTTTGTCTATTTACATCAATTGGTAGGATTGTGAAAAAAACTATCCACCAAATTATTATAAAAATTATAACAAGTCCTGTTGCACTCATCTAGATTCTTACTAAATTGATATTTATAAATGGTTTTTTGCCACTAAATTCTTTAGCACATTTTCTGCATGTAATTTTTAATGCATCAATCAAATTAAATTCTTGCTTTTTGCTTTTTATAGAAAAAGTTCTTGTTATCTTTTCTATTGCTTCTTCTAATTCATATATAAATTCTTCAGCATCATATACGGGTAAGCCTCTAAAAGTTAATACAGGTCTTTTATGAACATTGCCCTTAGGTGTAATTAAAATGGTCACTTCCATATAACCATTTGCACTTATATTTTTTCTATCTTTAATTGATTGAGCATCTTCCTCAACACTCATATTTCCATCTAAATAAAGTCTACCACTTGGAGCTTTATCAAAAACATGGGGTTTGCCAGGAGCTAGTTTTACAATATCACCATTTTCTACTTGAACAGGATGTGGAACTTTCATCTCATTTGCAAATTTCATATGTTCAATCATATGTCTATGCTCTCCGTGGACTGGTATTGCACAATCTGGCTTAATCCAATCATACATTTCTCTAAGGTCGTCTCTGTTTGGGTGACCAGAAACATGAACAAATTCACTTTCCTCTGAAATAACTTCAATACCATCTCTAACTAATTGATTTTGTAGTTTGTATAATTTTTTTTCATTACCTGGAATAATTTTTGATGAAAAAATAACAGCATCATCTTTTTCTATGAAGACATCTGGATGGGTATAAGATGAAATTCTCATTAGTGCTGCCATGGGCTCACCTTGACTTCCAGTACAAAGATAAACTATTTTTTCTCTAGCAATCTTTTTGGCTTCACGAGCGTCTATGGGCTCAATAACATTTTTTAAATAACCACACTGTCTTGCTGCTTTAAATATTCTATGCATAGATCTACCAACAAGAGATATTTGTCTGCCAGTTTTTTCCGCACAATAGAAAGCTGTCTCCATACGTGCTACATTTGATGCAAAAGATGCCATAACAATTCTTTTTTTAAGGCTACTCATAATATTTAATAAATTTTTTCTAACATCTAGTTCTGAACCAGCTTTACCCATGCTAAATACATTTGTTGAATCACATATCATTGCAAGGACACCCTCTTTACCAATTTCTTTAAGTCTGTCAGAATTAATTTTTTCACCAATTAGTGGCTCTGGGTCAATCTTCCAATCTCCTGTGTGTAATATTACCCCAGCAGGAGTTTCAATTCTAAGGCCATTAGGCTCAAGGATTGAATGGGTTAAAGTGATGTACTCTATCTTAAAAGGATCTAAATCTACTGTTCCATTTAATTGAACTATTTTTAGGTAGTTTGTTGCATCAATATTTTTCTCTTTAAGTTTTTCTTTTATTAAAACTGCTGTAAATGGAGTTGCAAAAATTTTACATTTTAATTGAGGCCAAAGGTGTGCAATTGCTCCTATATGATCCTCATGTGCGTGTGTTAAAACAATGCCTAATAAATCTTCTTTTTTATCAACTATAAATCCTGGGTCTGGATAAATTAAATCTATCCCAGGAAGAGTATCATCGGCAAAAGTAACACCAATATCAACCATAATCCATTTATGTTCACCTGGTTTTCCATAGGCAAACAAGTTCATATTCATACCTATTTCTCCAGAGCCGCCTAATGGGCAAAATAATAATTCATCTTTCATATTTATTTAATTAAAGTACTGGCTTTGATTAGGCCGTTAATTGTAATGTCTTTATTTAATGTAACTTTCGTTTTTGTTGAATTTTTGAATAAATTAGAAAATCCTCCAGTAATTATAATTTTAAAGGACATCTTAGTCTCTTTCTTAATTAAATTAATTATATTGTCAATTAAACCCTCATAGCCCCAAAAAAATCCAGCTCTTACAGCACTTATAGTGTTTGAACCAATAATTTTATTTGTTTTTCTTAAGCTGATATGAGGTATTTGTGTTGCTTTATCAGTCAATGTGCTGAGTGAAAGTTTAACGCCAGGTGCAATAACACCACCTCGATATGTATTTTTAATTAAAACATCAAATGTTGTAGCAGTTCCAAAATCTAAAATTATAAAACTATCTTTATTATTAATGGCACTAATAGCATTAGCTAATCTATCAGAACCAACTTGTTTATAATTCACTTTAATTTTAATTAATCTATTCAGATCTAAGTTTTTAAGTTCATGACATTTGACTTTGTAAACTTTATTAAAAAAATTTTTGACTATAACAAATGATTTTGGAACCACACTGCAAAATAAGCATTTGTTAATTAATTTATTTTTTATACCTAAACTATATAAAGATTTTTTAAGAGAAGAAAAATTAATCTTTTTTGTATTTATGCTAATTCTTCTAATAATTTTATTTTTAGAGTTTACTAAACAAATCTTAGTTTCAGTATTTCCTATGTCTCCAACTATAATCATTTTAGATTCTATTTATATTCTTTTTATTAAATTTTGGGAATTTAGGGATAAAGTTTTCATATATTTTTTTTAGTTTTAAAATAGCATTTTGTGGGTCTATTTTCACCCCTGTCAAATTTAGAAGATTAGTAGTTGGATAATCTTTTATAATTGGATTTTTAATTAAATTTACACCAATACCGATAATAATAAATTTTTTATCTAATTTAGTTATTGTTTCTTGAAGTATACCAGCAATTTTCATATTATTTATTAATAAGTCATTTGGATTTTTAACCTTAATTTTATCTTTATAAAATTCTGATAATAGTTTTTTTACTAAAAAACAATTTACTTTTGTAAAATCCTTTATTGAGAGTTTAATCATGTCAACTGGGAAAAAGATACTGACAAATAAATTGCCTTTAATAGAAGTCCATTTTTTTCCGTATTGACCCCTTCCCTTATTTTGTTTTTCTGCAATTACTATGCCTGATTTATTATTAGTATTTTTAATTATCTTAATAGCTTTATCATTTGTGCTATTTACAATTTTAAAATTGTATTTTTTTAACTTCATTGAATAATATTAATTCCAGATATAATTTTCACCAATTTACTAGGAAAGATAAAATAAAAAAGAATTAATAATGTTGAAATAGTTAATGATATTCTTAACCAAATACTATGATCGGTGTCATATTTTTCTTTTTCTGTGTCAAAATAAATGACTTTAATTATTCTTAAATAATAAAAAGCTGCTATCACTGTTGCTAGTAAACCAACAATTGCTAAAAAATACATTGATTGTTCAATTACAGATTTAAATATATAAAATTTAGCAAAAAAACCTGCCAGTGGTGGAATACCAGCTAATGAAAAGAGCATCACAAGTAAAGATAAGGATAAAATTGGGTGGTTTTTTGATAAACCGGATAAATCATCAATAGTTTCGAAGTATTGATCACTTCTTTTCATCATAAATAAACAACTGAATAAACCAAGGTTCATCACTAAATAAATAGAAATATAAACTATAGATGCTTGAATACCTTCATTTGTGCCAACAGAAAGTCCAGCCAAAGCATAACCAATATGACTTATCGAACTATACGCGACTAATCTTTTTAAATTATTTTGCCCTATAGCTGCAATAGCACCAAATATCATTGAGGCAATTGATAGGAAAATTATGATGGGTTGCCATTGATCTATCATATTAAAAAATGGAACATATAAGAATCTAATAAAAACAGTTAATGCAGCAACCTTTGGAACTATTGCAAAAAATAATGTTACAGATGTTGGTGATCCTTCATAAACATCAGGTGCCCACATATGAAATGGCACTGCAGATATTTTAAATGCTAATCCAACTAAGATAAAAACTATTCCAAACGTTAAACCATAGTGAGTAGAGTCCATCGAATTGCCAATAATATTAAAATTAGTTGATCCAGAAAAACCATAAATTAGTGAACAACCATAAAGTAATAAACCAGAAGAAAGTGCACTTAATACAAAATATTTAAGACCAGACTCTGATGATTTTAATTGATCTCTATTAAATGATGCCAAAACATATAATGCTAAAGATTGTAATTCAAGTCCAATATAAAAAACCATAAGATCATTAGAACTAATCATAACCATCATTCCTAAAATTGAAGAAAGAACTAATACTGGATATTCAATTAAAAAAATTTTTGATATTTTTAGATATTTTTTTGAAATTGACAAAACAAAAGCTCCTCCAATAATTGTGAGAAATTTCATTAAGGATGATAGGCTATCAACTATATAACTATTTGCAAATAAAGTTACACTATCATCAGAATTATTATTTAATATTAGAACACCAGTAATTAGTAAAAATCCTATTGAAAGATTGTGAACTATATTTGAGCTGTTATTTTTAAAAACACCCAAAATTAATAAAAACATTATAGATAATGAGATAAATATTTCAGCAGAAATATAATTTAGATTAATCATTACTTTTTACCTCAAAAGCATAAATATTTAAGTTATAATTATACATTTCAATTAAGTCTTTAACTGATGTTTCAATTGTATTAATTAATGGTTCTGGATAAAAGCCAAAGAATATCACCGGTATTGCTAAACTCCATAAAATAAATTTTTCTGAATTATCTAAATCAGGTATTTTTAGAAGGTCTTTGTTTATTAAATTTCCAAAAATTACCCTTCTATATAGCCATAACATATATGCAGCACCAAAAATCACACCAAAACTAGCAATAACTGCTACTAAAAAATTATCCTTGAATGCACCCATTAAAATTAAAAATTCTCCTATAAATCCACTAGTGCCTGGCAGGCCTAATGCGGCCAAAGTAAACAGCATAAATAAAATTGAATATTTTGGCATCACTGAAACTAGACCACCATAAGTTTTAATTAACCTTGAGTGCATACGATCATAGACTACACCCACACATAAAAATAATGCAGCTGATACAAGCCCATGACTAATCATTTGAATTATACTTCCTTCAATACCTTGCTGTGTAATTGTAAAAATTCCTAAAGTTACAAACCCCATATGTGCAACGGATGAATATGCTATTAGTTTTTTCATATCTTCTTGCATTAAGGCAACTAGAGATGCGTAAATAATTGCAATTAAACTTAACGAATACACTAAAGGAGTAAATAATTCAGAGGCTACAGGAAATAGGCCTATTGAAAATCTAATAAAACCATATCCTGCCATTTTTAATAGAATTGCAGCAAGAAGAACTGAGCCAGCTGTTGGTGCTTCTACGTGTGCGTCAGGTAACCAAGTATGAACAGGCCACATAGGTGTTTTAACAGCAAAAGAACTAAAAAAACCAAGCCACAATAAGTTTTGATATTTTTTATCTATACCTAATTCATATAGTTGAACTATATCCGTAGTACCAGCAATCCAATAAATTGAAATTATTGCAACTAACATTAAAACAGATCCTAGCAATGTGTATAAAAAAAATTTAAAGGCAGAATAAACTCTTCTTTCACCTCCCCAAATTCCAATGATTAAAAACATAGGTATTAATCCAGCTTCAAAAAATAAATAAAATACAACTAGATCAAGTGAACAGAAAACACCAATCATTAAACTTTCCATTATCAATATGGCAATAAGAAAATCTCTTAGCCTTACTTTAATTGTGTTGTTAACAGATATTATACATAATGGAGTAATAAGTGTTGTTAGAATTATGAATAAAATTGAAATTCCATCTATACCAACTTTATAATTAACAAAACCTTTGAGCCATTCTCTATTTTCAACAAATTGAAAACTAGATGTTGTGAGGTCAAATAAATACCATAAATAAATTGAAATTAAAAAATTAACAAAAGAAGTGAACAAAGCAACATATTTTCCTGTATTTGAATTTTTATCTTTTGAAAATAATAAAAATAAGGCTCCAATAGTTGGTAAAAGAATTAAAGATGATAAAATTGGAAAATTCATTATTGTAAAATTAAAAATGTTAATAAAGCTGAAAGGCCTATCAATATCATAAAGGCATATTGATAAATGAATCCACTTTGAAATTTGCTAGCTCTTAAAGATAAACTTTTAATTATTAAAGAAAAACCATCAGGTCCAAACTTATCAATAATTTTAATATCCATTATTTTCCAAAAGAAAAGACCTATTTTTTTTGAGGACTGGATAAATATAACGTCGTACAATTCATCAAAGTACCACTTGTTAACTAAAAAATTATATAAAGGTTTGTTAGATTGGGCAAATTGATTTGGTAACTTTTTATTTTTTACAAATAGATAATAAGATATTGGAATTGATAAAAGAACAAGAACAGGTGTAATCAAAATAACCCATAAAGGTGGGTGGTCTGTACTTAAAGGATTCAAAAACTTAATAGACTGTCCCCAAAAATTGTTTTCTCCACCATGACCAATAAATAAATCTTTGAATAAAAACCCTGCAAAAATAGCTCCAATTGCTAATATAATAAGAGGTATTAGCATTACCAGTGGTGACTCGTGCACCTCTTCAATTTTCACCTTATTATTATTGTAAGTTCCATGGAAAGTTTTAAAGATTAATCTCCAAGAATATATAGAAGTAAGTAGTGCTGTTAAAACCCCAATACCAGCAGCATAATATCCTGTAGTATTACCTTTAAGGTAAGCAAATTCTATGATCGCATCTTTTGAATAAAAACCAGAAAGAAAAGGAAATCCTGTTAGAGCCAAAGTTCCAATAATCATCAAAATCCAAGTATAAGGTAGCTTTTTGTATACAGCGCCCATTTGATTAATGTTTTGTTCATCCTTAAAAGAATGAATTACAGATCCTGATCCTAAAAAAAGTAATGCTTTAAAAAAAGCATGAGTAAATAAATGAAACATAGCAACGTTATAGGCACCTACACCAGCTGCAAAGAACATATAACCTAGCTGACTACATGTTGAGTATGCAATAATTTTTTTAATATCAGTTTGAACTAAAGCAATTGTTGCAGCAAAAAAAGCAGTTGTCATTCCAACTACTGTAATAATATTTAAAGTTAAAGGAGAGTATTCAAAGATTGGGGAGCATCTAACGACTAAAAAAACACCCGCTGTAACCATTGTTGCAGCATGTATTAAAGCAGATACAGGTGTAGGACCTTCCATAGCATCCGGTAACCATGTGTGTAAAAGAATTTGGGCTGACTTACCCATTGCTCCAATGAATAAAAGAATACAAATTAAATCGATAGCTTTGATATTTATACCTAAAAATAATAACTCTTTGTTAATAATTTGTGGAACTTGTTGAAATACTTCAGAATAATTAACAGTACCAAATAGATAAAAAATTAAAAATATTCCTAGTGCAAATCCAAAATCACCAACTCTGTTTACTACAAAAGCTTTTATGGCTGCTGCATTTGCTGAATCTTTTTTAAACCAAAAGCCAATTAAAAAGTAGGAGCAAAGACCTACACCTTCCCAACCAAAAAATAATTGAAGAAAATTATCAGCTGTAACCAATGTTAACATTGCAAACGTAAAAAGAGAAAGATATGCCATAAATCTTGATTTATGTGGATCATGGGACATATAACCAATTGAATAAATGTGAACTAGTGAAGAAACTAAAGTTACAACAACAAGCATTACAGAGGATAAAGGATCTACTTTAATAGACCAGTTTACATTAAGTGTTCCTGAATTAATCCAAGTAGCAATAACCACATTGCTTTCATAGCTATTTACAACAACTTCATAAAATAAAATAAAAGATAAAATGGAAGAAGCTGAAACAAAAACACTTGTTATAATTTCAGAGTTTCTATCTCCTATAAATTTTCCAAAAAAACCTGCTGCAATGGATGCTACCAATGGAAGAAATAATATTGCTATTTCCATTTTATCCTTTAAGACTGTTTATCTCTTCAACACGAATAGTTGACGAGTTTCGGTAATAAACTACTATTATTGCTAGACCAATAGCAGCTTCTGCTGCAGCTACTGTTAATATGAAAAGTGTAAAAATTTGTCCAGTTATATCATTTAAAAAAATAGAGAAAGCTACCAAATTGATATTAACTGCTAAAAGAATAAGCTCAATACTCATTAATATTACAATGATATTCTTTCTATTTAAAAATATACCAACTATACCGATCGTGAATATTATTGCTCCTAAAGTAAGATAGTGACCTAAGCCTATATCAATCATCAAATTTAACTCCCTTATTGCTCTCAACATCAATCATTTCTACTCCATCGGATTTTTCTCTGGATATTTGACTGAAATAACTCTGTCTCTTAACACCTGATCTTTGTCTAAAAGTAAGAACAATAGCACCTACCATTGCAACCAATAAAATCATTCCACTTAATTGAAAAATATGGATGTAGTCAGTATATATAACGTAACCAATAGCATGAGTGTTACTAATGCTGCTATCTATATTTAGTGACATAGCTGAAACAAGATCTGGTTTATATTTCCATCCACCAATGACAATTATTAATTCAAAAAATATAATTACACTAATAATTAAACCAATAGGAATATGTTTTGAACTTTCTCTAGCACTAAACCATTGATTTTTTTGTTGAGCTACATTT
>Ga0209425_10003906_pt1 | contig 15517 bp, 16 predicted proteins | sample COG_05_FD_184749 | JGI IMG/M metagenome (GOLD analysis project Ga0209425, IMG submission 184749) | Pelagic Microbial community sample from North Sea - COGITO 998_met_05 (SPAdes) (version 2) | ecosystem: Environmental > Aquatic > Marine > Neritic zone/Coastal water | place: Helgoland, sampling...
TGAAAAAATTATAATTATAAAAAATATAATAGATTCTACAAATAAATTAGCAGTATTAATTAATGAATTTGAAACAGTACTAAGTCTGGAAGTTATATCATGTAAAATTTTTGATTTTGCTATATCAAAAAAATAAAAATTTGATGTGTTTACAAAGTTTTCCATTATTTGACGTGCAATTTTTTTTTCATATAAGATTTTAATTTGGCTAAGATAAAAATTATAATACAAATTAATTATGTATTTTAGTATGTAGATAAATAAAATGAATGAAATAAATAATGTAAAAAAATTATTTTTGTTTATTTCAGCAAATTTATTAATTCCTAAAAATTCTATACTCGAAATAAAATTAAAAATTTTATCTGATAGACTAGAGTCGAATAAGGATGCAATTAAAGGAATTAATACTCCTAAACTAATCAGTTCAAATAAAGAATTTATTAATATAAGAAAAATTAAAAAATTATAATTATTAATACCTGATGATTTAAAAATTAAATTTAATTCTTTGAGATTTTTAAACATTTAAATCTAATTTATTTATATTTAATAGAAAAAAATATATCATAGCACAACTCAGACATTTAGCTTGAATTCTTTGATAAAATATATATCACAAAGTTTTAATACCAATGAAAGAGAATTATCTTCTACTATATAAAACATTTTTTCGTAAACAAATAAATACCTTTATATCATTTATATTATTTTTACTTAGTATTTTTATAATATTTATTAATTTAAAAAAGATATTTAATAAAGATATAATCATTATTCAAAATCAGAGATTAGGTTTTGGAAATACCTTCACATCTATTGATTTAGCAAGAAAAATTTTTAAAAACAAAAAAATTTTATTTATTAATTTCTATGACTCCTCCAGGTTTCATAATCCTAAGCTTTTTGATTTTTTAAATGAAGAAAAAATAATTTTATATATGAGCATTTATTTTAAAAAAAGAAAAAGTAGATTTGGAGAATTTGATGTTTATCCAAAAAAAAATGAAAATTATTTTCAGAATATTCTCATTAAAATCATTTTAATAATAGCAAACAAGAGAACTAATAGTTACGATATACTTGCTCTATATCAATTAGCTTCAAATAAAAATAAATTACTTAAAAAAAAAAAATATAATTTTATTAGCCCATATCACCAATGGGTTAACTATTATTATCATTTAGTAGAAAAAGATAGAACTCTAAAGCTTAATAAAAAAAATAGTCTATTAAAAAAATTTATTAAATCTAAAGACTCTAAAATAATTTGTTTTTATATAAGGGAAAAAAAATTAATAAATAAAGTTACTCAAAATCACAATTTATACTTTAAATTGATAAATTTTTTTTTCAAAAACAATTATCATATTTTTTTAACCGGTGAATACATAAATTTGTTAAAAGCTTATCCCGAAATTTTAAAATTAGTTAAATTACCAGAGATCAGAGGTCATTTTGATAAAGAAAAAAATTTAGCGATGCAATTATCAAGCAATTATTACATTGGTGATGCAGGAGGAGGAAGTTACTTTGCCATGTATAAAAAAAAATCAATTATTTTAGGTGATCATGTAGGAAATTTTTTTCCAAAAAATGTAAAAACATTTAAATATAACCTTTATAAAGATAACCTAAAAATTCAAATAAATAAAAAGTATAAAAAATTTTTTAATAAAAAAATTAAGTTTTACAAAACTTCATTAGATCCATTTTTGTTAATTAAATTAGGATTTCATATACGAAGTTATAGTCAAAAGAGTGTACTAAACTATGTTTTAAATAATTTTAAAAAATAAAAAAAATATGAACAGTTTTATGTCAAAAAAAATTCCATATTTGAGTTTAAATTGTAACATTTGCAGTATTTTAAAAAAATGTTCTTTTATCTTTAATAACTATTATTTCTTAATACATAGGATTTCAGTATAATCAAAAATGAAATTTTATAAAAATATCAGGACCAAATGTATAAAAAAAAAAAGTTAATAAAAGATTTAATATCTAAAGCTATTAAACTACGACGTGATACCCTTCTGATGTTTGAAAAAAAAGGTGAAGCTCATTTAGGTGGTAGCTTTTCAATGATAGAAATAATAATTAGCTTATATAAAAAAATTTTAAAAAAAAATGACAAATTTATATTGAGTAAAGCACATGCTTCATTTCCACTTTGTATTTTATTAAAAGAAAGTAAGCTAAATCCTAAGGTTACAACGCACCTAGAATTAGATGAAAAAAATGGAATACATTGTACAACTGGAAGTTTAGGGCATGGGCTTCCTATTGCTACTGGTATGGCTTTTGCAAATAAAATTCAAAAAAAAACTGGAAAAATATATGTCATGATAAGTGATGGAGAATGTCAAGAGGGAACTACATGGGAATCTCTACTAATTGCATCAAAACATAAATTAAATAATTTGATTATATTAATTGACTACAATAAAATTCAAGCACTATCTAAATTAAAAGATGTGTTGCCACTTAACAACTTAGTTAAAAAATTTAAAGCTTTTAATATTAATTGTATCGATGTTCATGATGGGCATAATTTTTCATCAATTTTAAATGCATTTAATAAAAAAACTAAAAAAAATAAACCTACAGCTATAATTTTTAATACAATTAAAGGCAAGGGTATCAAAGAATTTGAAAATGATCCTGTGTGGCATGCAAGGAAACTGAGTGCTAAAGAATTAGCTATAGCAAAGAAAAGATTGGAATTTTAATGAGAAGACGATTTGGTAAAATTTTAAGTGAATTAGCTAGAAAAGATAAAAAGATTATTTTAATAGTTGGAGATATTGGATATGGGATATTTGATCAATTTAGAAAAGAACACCCAAATAGATTTTTTAATTTAGGCATATGTGAGCAAAGTATCATAGGTGTTGCAGCTGGAGCTGCTCTACAAGGTTTAAAACCATGGGTATATACAATAACACCATTTTTAATCGAAAGACCTTTTGAGCAAATTAAATTAGATATAGACCAACAAAAGGCTAATGTTAATCTTGTTGGCTTTGCAGATTACCCATCTCTAGGACCTACACATGCTGAACTTAATGCAAAAAAACTTATGCAATTAATGAAAAATATAAAATCTTTCTATCCAAAAAATGGTTCAGAAACTGAAGTGTTAATAAAAAAAACTCATAAAATTGTAGGGCCCACATTTTTAAGCCTTAAAAACGATAAAGACTTAAATAAAAATTGGTAATATGAAAAATAAAGAGTTGAAGTTCATGAGGGAAAATCATGAAAGTGCAAAAAGAAACTACCTTGAAAGAATGGTTAACTCTAAAATACAATGTATGATTGAAGCTAAGAAATATGGTGTAAATTATTGGGATGGGCCAAGAAAATATGGCTATGGAGGATATAAATACATACCCAATAGATGGACTAAAGTTGCAAAAAAAATTATTAAAGAGTTTAAACTAGATAATTATTCAAAAATACTTGATGTAGGATGTGGAAAAGCTTTCCTGCTATATGAGATCAGAAAAATTTTACCAAATATTAAAATTTCAGGCTTTGATATTTCTAAACATGCAATTAAAAATGCACCTAAGGAAATAAGAAAAAACCTATTTATTCATAAGGCTCAAAATAAATACCCATATAAAAAAAAAGAGTTTGACCTAGCAATAAGCACAGGTTGCTTTCATAATCTAGAAATAAATGATCTAAAATTTTCATTACAAGAAATCCAAAGAGTGTCTAAAAAAACTTATGTAATGGTTGAAAGCTATAGAAATGAAGCTGAATTGTTTAATTTACAGTGCTGGGCTCTTACTTGTGAGAGTTTTTTTTCTAGAAAAGAATGGCAATGGATTTTTAAAGAATTTAAATATAGCCAATGCTATGAGTTAATTTATTTCTCTTAATTAAACAAAAGTAATTTTATGATAGTTTTTCATAAAAGATTTTTCATTCTCATTAAGTTTTAATTTTATGTTTGTAAAAAAAGGATTATTAAATATTAAATATTCTTCAATTTTATCAATATCATCTTTTTTTTTTAAAGTTAATTCATCTAAAATAAAATGAAATGATTTTTTCATTTTAAAAGCATCTTCAAATATTTTTTTTCTAACAATATAATTTGAAGGCAGATAAAAGCTTGATAGCATAACAATCCCATGAACTTTTGTTTCCTTACTCACTAAAGTCTTTAGTGTAATTGGAAATTTCGCTTGTAACACTTCTGTTGGAGATAAATAAAAAATCCCTTTTAATTTACTTTGAATATGTTCTTTTATTATAATATTTTGAATAGATGATGGATACAAAACACCATTAAGATTCTTTAGATTAATATAACCTGCAAATTTCTTCATAATCTTAAATTGAATATTTTTTTAAATAATTAAAACCAATTTTAGTCATTGGTTTTATATTTAAAGGTCTATAAAAATTAGGTATGTTTCTGTGAGATTTTACTGTGACATCATAAGGTGTGAGCAGACTTTTAAATCTACAATTAAGTGAAAATCTTGTTTCTTTTGTTTTGTTCATTGTGTTGCCATGTAAAATTAGTGGAGAAAAAATTAGTATGTCTCCAAATTTAACATTTAAAAATTCAAAGTTTTTCTTATTTTTATTGTACATTTCTTTTGTAGTAAAATTATTTGTATTTAGAAGTTTTTCATTCATTCTTTTATTATGGCTAGGTTTGGTAAAAAACATTGTCTTGGTATCATAGGCATCAACTAAAGGGATCCATACAACTACTTGAAATGGGCTTTCTCCAGCATAAATATCAGAATGTAAATCTAATAACGAGCTTTTGTCTTTAGGCATCTGAATTGATAAATTAATTTTTTTTTGCATAGATAATTCATTACCGACTAACTCGTTTAAATAGTTTTTTGCAATTTCATAATAAATTTCACTAAAGGAATTACCAATATTAATTTTTTTATAAATATTAAATCTTAATGAATTAAGTTCTTTTAAATTAATAAAATTATGGAAATTATTAAAAATCTTTGTAATGTTTTCCTCATTATCACTCTTATTTTTAATCTTTTTATTATTTTTAATTATTTTAAAAATAACTTTTCTAATTTTACCTAGTAATTTTTTATTTCCTGGAACAATTACATAACCATTTTTTTCAAATTTTCTTTGGATGTTTTTCATTCTACTTTACTTTGATTTTTATTCTCTTTTATTTTAGTTAAAACTTTTATGTTTGACCATTCATCAGAAAAGCTATCTTTTATAATGTTTTTTTCAAATGCATCACACATATCTTCGATAGCATCAACTACTGTTTTCCTAAATGTGAATCCTAGAAGATTTTTAATTTTATCTGAGTTAATCATATAAGATCTTATATCTGCACTTTCTTCAACTCTGATTTCAACGTTATTTTTGTTAAGTTTTTTTTCAATTACAGATTTTACTTTTTCTGCAACTTCAATGATTTTTAAATTTTCAGTACCTACGTTAAATATCTCTCCGTTAAATTTTGTAATATCATCATGAATCAATTTTTTGTAAAGATCACACATGTCATCAATATGACAGTTTGGTCTAGACTGCTTACCACCAAACACTCTTATATAGCCTTTGTTATATGCGTAATTTGTTAAAATATTTACTGTTAAATCAAACCTCATTTTTTCACTAAAACCACATACAGTTGCGGGTCTAATAATTATTCCCATAAAGCTATTATCAAGATATTTAAGCAATATTGGTTCGCATAAGGCTTTGTATTTATTATAATCAGTTATTGGTTTTAATTCATTTGTCTCTATGACATTGGGGCTATCTGAAATTCCATAAACCGAACAAGTTGAGGCATAAATAAACTTTTTAACATTATTTTTTTTTGAAATTTTTACCAAATCTTCGAAACAATCAAAATTTATTTTTTTTGATAAACTGGAATTCAGTTCATATGTTGGGTCATTTGAAATACAAGCCAAATGTAAAACAGTGTCTATATTATTTTCTTTAATTGCTTGCTCAAAGTCAATTGAATTTGTGATATCGTTCTTATAATAGATGAATCTATCATTTTTTGGTAGGTGAGAATCTCCAAAAAAAGAAATGTCATAATTAACTATTTTTAATTCTGTCTCTTTAAGTAATTTAAAAATAAGTCTTGAGCCCACATAACCAGATCCACCGGTAATTAAAAGATTTTTCATTATTTTAAATATTTAAACCAATTTTTTGTTGCTTTTTTAATTTTATTTTTATCCCATAAAATAGAATTTTTCCAATAGTCAATATTGTTTAAAACATTATTAATACCGTCTTTAAAGCTCACCTTAGGTTTCCATTTTAATTTAGACTTAACTTTTTTAATATTTGCGTGAGTAATTGATGGTTCACCTGGGCGTTTTGGAATAAATAATTTTTTTCCACCAATTAATCTTAACAATTCATTAACTGATTTGGGCGCACCATTACCAATATTGAATATATCATTTTTATGTTTTGAAAAAATTGCTTTACCAAATGCATCACAGACATCAGAAACATGGATAAAATCTCTTTTTTGTTTTCCATCGCCAATCACTGTAAAAGGTTTGTTTTCTAGTTTTTGCTTTAAAAATACACCTAGTGCTGCTCCATATGCAGAATTAGTGCGGGATCTTGTTCCATACACATTAAACAATCTTAGTGAAATATAATCTAATTTATATACTTTGTTATAATGTTTTATTAATTCCTCACCAACATATTTTGAAAAAGCATAAGGGTACATAGGGTCAATTTGATCTTTTTCAGACGTTGGTGTTTTTTTTACAATTCCATAACAAGATGATGATGCTGCATAAATTATCCTTTTCACATTATGTTTTCTCATAGCTTCTAAAATATTTAGAGTACCATTAAAATTAGTTTCAAGATAATCCCTAGGCTCTTCTATTGATGGAACTATATCAGATAGTGCCGCAAGATGAATTACAGCTATTGTATTTTTAAAATGATTTACAATCTTTTCATAATTTCTAATATCAATCTTATACAATAGTACTTTTTTTGATTTAAGTGCCTTGTTAAGGTTTTTCTTTGAGCCATCCTCAAGATTGTCTATGACAATAATCTTTTTAATTTTTTTGACTGAAGATAGATACTCTGTAAGATGACTTCCAATAAAACCTGCCCCACCTGTTATTATTATTTTCATAATTTATTTTAGACTGTACTGGATAGTTTTGGTCACTTGATTTTTCTTTATATAATCGCTGTGACCAAGAATTTTAGTTGTTAATGCACCAAATATATTACCTAAAAAAGCAACAACTCTAGTATCACTGTTAATTGAACATAATACAGAAGCAATACCAAAAACAGCATCACCAGCTCCTATAGTGTCTATGGGATCTAATTCAAATGCACTTAGCTTCACATCTTTGAATAATGTTTTTAATTGTTTGTTTTTTACAAGAATTCCTTGTGGTCCAAGAGTTATTACTATGGATTTATAATTTACTTTTTTTTCTAATTTACTTATCAAAGAATCTATTGAAGAGTTTTTATCTGATACGGCAAGCCTCAATTCTGGCTCATCTAAGCATACTAAACTAGCTTTATTATATTTTGTAATTAAATTAAACCCTCTGTTATCAGAGTTAGTTTGTGTATTAATGCTTAAAAATTTTGAGTGTTTATTAATTTTTTGATAAATTTTTTCATTTAATAGACCATGTCCAAAATCAGCTATTATAATTGCATCATATTTTTTAAATTTATTAGTTATGATTTTAAAAAATTTTTCTGTATTTTTTAAATATTTATTTCCACTTTTATAATAAATTTCAAAGAGTTTTTTATTACGCTTATTTAATATTCTGGTTTTTTTTATACATTGAAAATTTTTATCGATATTATTGAATTTTAAATTTTTGTTATTTTTGAGAGAGTTTAAAACTTTTGTGTTTTCCTTATTAAAACTTCCAGCTGAATAAAGATCAATATTTTTACAGAATTCAGAAAGATTTCTTGCTATTGCCGCAGCACCACCTAAATAAATTTTCTTACTATCATAACTCACTGCATGAATATTTTCTTTCGATGGTTTTGCCATTTCTTCAGAAAATATATATTCATCAAAAATTATTTCTCCGACAATTGCTATGTTTAATTTAGAGATTGACTCTAATTCATTCAAACATTTTAGTTGAAATTCAGAATGATTTATTTTGTATTTATTCAATTCAGCAACCGTTAAATCAGATTTAAAATAATTATTTATTAAGTTAGATGATGAAAATTGAATATCTTCAGTAAAAACTAGCTTACCCTTATTTTTTTCTACTGCTTTTTTTTCTAGATATATGTTTTTAGTTATATCTTTTTTTAAGTCTTTATAGTCCTGACCTTTAAAATAATAATCAGGTTTTATTTCATTGATAACGTGAATTGCACTTTCGTAGTTACTTAAAACTACATAATCAACAGCCTCAAAAAAAGATATCATTTCTGCTCTTAAGTCTTGGTTAAATACCGGTCTAGAAGGTCCTTTATTTACAAATTTATCTGTGGTTAAGGAAACAACCAAAATATCTGACTTTGATTTTGCAGCTTCAAAATGCCTTTTGTGCCCAATATGAAATATGTCAAAAACACCATGAACTAATGAGATTTTTTTGACAGAATTTTTTAATTTTTTCTTTAGGTTTTCTATCGATACAATTTTTTTTGATCTCATTATAGAAATGTATATTAGAATTTTATGTTTTATAATTTAAATCACCTTATACATAATACAATTAGAATAAAAAGTCCCGAATAAGCTTAATATGGGATTATTTGTTATTGATTATTAAATTATTGTATATATAAGAATTTCATCTTTAAGTAAAAATTAACAACATTTTTAAATAAAAATTAATAAAATGAATATCTTAATTATTGGAGGCGGTTTTGCTGGTTGCGCTTCTGCGGAAATATTATCAAAATTAAAAGGCACTAAAATTACCCTTATTGAAAAGGCAGATTTTTTGGGGGCCGGTGTAAGAACTAATTATCATGGTGGTCATCCTTACACATATGGACCTAGACATTTTTTAACTGATAAACCTGAAACTTATGAATATTTAAAGAAAAAAATTAAACTTAGAAATGTTGATTACCATCAATTTAAAGCTTATGTCAAAGAGGATAACAGATTTTATAATCTTCCCATTAATCAAAAAGACATTGATTCAATGCCTGAACACAAAAAGATAAACAAAGAAATAAAGGGTTGCAAAAATGTTGAAAGATCAAAAAACTTGGAGGAATATTGGAAGAGGTCAATAGGTTCCACTTTATTTAAGCGAATGATCGAAGAATATAATAAAAAAATGTGGCAAGTAAAAAACTGTAAAGAACTTGACACTTTTAATTGGTCAGCAAAAGGCTATACAATAAAAAAAGGTCCAAGAGCAGGATTTGGAAATTGGATCTCAATGTATCCAATTAAAGAAAATGGATACAATGATTATTTTGATAATATTAAAAAAATAAAGAATGTTAAAGTTTTTCTTAAAACTTCTTTTAATAAAATTGATTTAAAAAAAAAAATTTGTACTGTGAAAAGAAAAAAAATCAACTACGACATTCTGATAAATACAATATCTCCTGACGAATTATTTAATAAAAAATATGGTGAGCTTGAGTTTATTGGAAGAGACTTTTATAAAATTATTCTCCCTATTAAAGAGGCTTTTCCAAAAGATGTATTTTTTTTATACTATCCTGATAACCAAAAATTTACGAGACTTGTTGAATATAAAAAATTTACAAGACATAAATCTAGTTCTACACTAATTGGTATGGAGCTGCCCTCTAATAATGGAAGATTTTATCCTATCCCTATAAAAAAATGTCAGAAAAAAGCAAAAAAATATTTTAATAAATTTCCTGAGTGGCATTATTCAATTGGAAGAGCCGGTACATATAGATATGAGGTAGACATAGATGATTGTATTTGGCAAGCTTTGAGAATAAAGGATCAGCTCACTAAAAAGAAATGGTTGGGTCCAATTGTTGGAGAACAATTCAAAATAAAATAAAACTATGAGTTGCCTTCTTTGTGGCCATCTAAAACTTATTAAAATTTTAAGCAAGAATACATTCAAAGAAATTTCATCTAGCTGTAATCAACTAAATACTTCTTCAGAAATTTTCATTTGTAAAAAATGTTCTTTGATACAAAAAAAAATAACATCAAGTTTTGAATCAAAAATTCATAAAATTTATTCTAATTATAAAATTTACCATTTGGGGAATAGAAAAGATAATAAATCCTTTTCAAATAAAAAGATTTTTAACAGATCAGAATTTATTATTAAAAAAATCAAAGAAAAAATACAACTACCTAAGTTTGGTAATATGTTAGATTATGGTTCTAGTACTGGTTTTGGTGCATTTACTTTTAAAAAAAAATTTTCTCGTTGGAAAACATATGCTTATGAAAAGTATCAAAAAAATAGAAATAGCAACTCAATTTTTTTGAGTGAAACTTCTATAAGAAAAAAAAGTTTTGATTTAATTTATCTTAGTCACGTTTTTGAACATTTTTTAAAACCAAGGCAAGAAATTTACAATATATCAAATATGTTAAAAAATGATGGAATATTAGTAATTCAAGTTCCATATTTTAAAGAAAATTTTTTTGATATTTTTGTGGCTGATCACTGTATGCATCTGGAAAAGAAAGAAATAAAAAAATTTTTTTTATCAAAAAACTTTAAAATTATTCATTTAAATAATGATATAATTAAACATGAATTAACGATTATTTTAAAAAAAAATAAAAAAAAGAAACAAAAAAAAATTTTTAAATTTGATATATCTAAGAAAAAAGAAATTATTAAAAACAAACTCATAAAATTAAAAATTAAATTAGAAAATATACCAAAAGACAAAAAAATAATCATTTTTGGAACAGGAATTTCTTCAAGCTGGCTTGCGCAAGAAATTAAAAATAAGAATGATTATTATATAGATGAAGATGCAAATAAGATCGGAAAAAGATTAAAAAATAAAGAAATTATTCTTCCTAAAAAAAACTGGTATGAAAAAAATAAATATATAATGATTGTAGCATTACCTAACCCATTAAAAAAAAAAGTAATTGATTCCTACAAAAAAAAAATAAAAATTTATTCTATTTAATTACATATGCCCCAGGCACATTATTCCATGATAGTTTTTTAAGTTTTATTTTTTTATCCTTAAAGAACCTATCTACTGCAATTGTCTCACCTGGAAAATCTTTGATGGCATATTCATCAAATAACATTAGACCTCCTTTGCTTAATAAAGGCCAGAAAGCTTTAAGAGCCTCAATTGTAGGTTTGTAAAGATCAACATCAAAATGAACCAAAGAAAATCTAAGACCTTTGTTTTTTTTGGCAAAATCTTTTACTGTTTTTTCTACATTACCCTTAACCAACACTATTCTTTGTTTCCATGGTACAAAACGGTCTTTATCAAAAATTTTTATTGCATCCTTTAACTCTTCTTCATATTGTTTTGGCGAAAAACCTCCTATAAATTTTTGTACCTCGTCTGAGTTTTTACCATCTTCTTTGCTAAATTTTGTAAACCCTGACCAATTGTCAAATCCATAAACTTTTTTTGTTCTATCTCCTAAATAATATGTTTCTAATAAATTTGCCCAAGTCATTAATCCTAAACCTCTAAAAACCCCTAATTCTACAATATCACCAGGTATATCTATAGTTTTTTTAAATAATTCTGCATGAGCAAGAAATCTTTTTAGCCATTGTCTTCTTGCAAGTACTGGAAAGAGTTTTAGTGCATCAATTGATGAAATTTTATATTTTTTGATATGTTTAATTAAATCATTTTCTATCTCTGTATCATAATTAAATTTTCTAAATCCATCAAAATTTTTTTGTGTTTTTTTTTTCATTAATTATTTCTTTATAAGTTTTTTATTCTTAAAGCTATAAAATGTTTTTTTCGAATTTTTAGCTTTTCCAAAAAATCTAAAATCCAAACTATAGCGTGTATAATTTGATTTATTTGGTAAAGACTCATGAATTAAGTTTTTATTAAAAATTATTAAATCTCCAGGGTTAAGTATTGTTTTAATGCTTTTAAGACCTCTGGTATTTAATTTATCTAGCCATATTTTTTTTTTTACATCTCTTTTGTTAATTTTGTTAATTTTGTGATTAAATTTATTCGTTAAAAAGAATTTCATTCCACCACATTTTTTATCTATTTTTACCAATGGTATCCAACATGTAAAAAAATCTTTTAGATGACTATTATACATTTTATCAAAATGAGCAGGTACAGCAGCTGTAGTATTTTTAGGTAAGACAAATCTACTCACTGGGGGCCAATGAACAAATAAATCTTTAGTTCCAATAATATCTCTAAATATTTTTTTAATTTCATTATTAAATATTTTAAGATATATTTTTGACAATCTAATCTTTAATGGAAATTCGCCAGCAATGCATTTAATTTCTTCTTCTGTATAGAATTTTTTTAATTGATTTTGTTTTTTTATAATTTTTATTTTTCTTATAAATTCCTGATTATTTTTAGCTTTTATTTTTTTTCTTAATTTAAATATTTCATCTTTTTTTTTTGTTGATAGAAATTTTTTAACTACATCTATTTTATTTTTTTTAACAGCACCCTTAATTATTGTAAAACCGTTTGCTAAATACTGTTGTTTAATTAAATTTAAATTCATGTTTTTTATGTAAATTTATATATATATCTTTTATAAAACACTAATGAAATTTAAAAGAAAAACAGTAGGTTTATTTGGAAAGTATTTCACAAATCAAGATATTAAAAAATTTTCTAAAAATTATAATTTTATATACGTAAAAGAGTTTGAGGATTATAATAATTTAAAAAACACTGAATACGATATAATTTTTTCTTATGGATATGGAAAAATATTTAATAACCAATTTATTAAAAATTGTAATTGTAAGATAATCAATTTCCATGGTGGATACCTGCCTCATGGAAGAGGTATTTACGCACAAGTTTGGTGTTTAATTATGAATAAACCTACGGGATTTACAGTTCACGAAATTAACAACAATGAAATAGATACTGGAAAAATTATTTTCAAAAAACAAATTCTTCATTCAGGTGATGACACATTTGAGACTCTTTTTAACAAAATTAAAACTTCTTTAGATAAATATTTGCTTTATAATTTTGAAAATTTAATTAAAGGAAATTTTAATTATCAAGAAGAAGAATATCCAACTACAAAATGTTTTAAAAGAAAAGACAGTGTAAAGTTTGAAAAATTTATGATAAACGGATGGAAAACAAATATCAAAGAATTTTTAGAAAATATAAAAAATCAGAAAGAGTTAAAAAATTTAATAAATTATGCGACTGCCGAGTAGAAAAGCTTTAGGAAAAGATGAAATTAATTCAATTAAGAATGTAATAAAATATTATAAAAAAATTGATCAAGATCCACCTTATCAATCATATTTTGAAAATATATTCTGTAGTGAATTTTCAAAAAAAATGGGCAACGGTTACGCTGATATTTGTGCAACTGGGTCTGTAGCGTTATTAATTGCTTTGCAAGCATTAGAAATAAATAACAAAATCAAAAGAGATGTATTAATTTCACCTGTAACTGATCCAAGTCCTTATAGTGCTTGTATTTTTTTAGGCTTAAATCCAATAATAGTTGATAGCAAGGAAGGCAACTATAATATTGATTTAGAAAATATTAAAAAAAAAATTACACAAAAAACTGCTGCAATAATTATTGTTCATACTGGTGGGGTATCTAGTCAAATAAATAAAATTATTAAATTTGCAAAAAAAAATAAAATTAAAACTATAGAGGATTGTAGTCAGTCACCTTTTGCAAAATGTAATTGGTGTATTAAAAAATGTGAACCATGTAAAAATAAATTTGTGGGCGAATTTGCAGATATTTCAATATTCTCAACTATGTTTGCAAAGACAATTTCATCATGTGGAAGTGGTGGAGTTACATTCACAAAAAATAAAAATTATTATAAAAAATTACTTTCTTATGCTGATAGAGGAAAGGATGTACTAAATAAAAAACAAAATCCAAGTGATCCTAGATATTGTCAATTCCCTGCACTAAATTTTAATTCAAATGAATTCAGCTCTGCAATAATGAGTGCGTCTTTAAACAGGGTAGATAAAACCATAAAAGACAGGAGGCAATTTTTAAAATTGCTAAATAAAAAAATTGAAAATTTTAAATTGTTTAAGATACCTAATTATAACATAAATTTTAGTTCTCCATTCTATTATCCCATTGAATTGAATATTAAAAATCCTCATCACCTAAAGTTCAGGATCACAAAATTTTTAAAGTCTAAAGGGGTCATGCTCAACGAAGACTATGGTTGTGTGGCTTCAGAGTGGAAATGGCTTTCTAAAACATTAAAGAAAAAATTAACTGCAAAAAATGCATCAGAGTATAGAAAAAAAACTTTTAATTTGTTTTTAAATGAAAATTATAAGACTAAAGAAGTAAATTTTATTTCAAAATGCTTTGGGGAAGCAAATTTAAAATTTAAATATCTTATAAAATAATGAAAATTTTGATAAGTGGAATAAATTCAAACATTGGTTATGATTTTGTAAACTTTTTTAAGATACATAATAAAATAGAAATTGCTGGAATTTGTAGATCAAATAAAAGACCTAATTATAAAAAAATTAAAATATATAAGATAAATTTAAAAAATAAAATAAAAAAAAAAATCGAATGTGATGCTCTAATTCATTTAGCTTCTTTAAATCCAAACAAGAAATATAAAAAAAAAGATTTTACTGATGTAAATAAATTAGGTTTTCAAAACTTACTCAATAACCTAATAAACTGTAAAAAGATAATCTATTTCTCAACCATAAATGTTTACGGGAAAATAGATACTAAATTGGTTAATGAAAACTATAAAGGGAAAAAAATTGACTATTACGGTTTATCTAAATTGGAAGGTGAAAAATTTCTAATGAAATATTCTAGAAAAAAAAATATAAATTACCTAATTTTAAGATTGCCTGGTGTACTTACAAAAAATTTTAAAGGAGAAAACTTTATTACCAAAATAATACAAAATATTAAAAATGATAAAGAAATTGAAATTTTCAACCCAGAAAAAAAATTTAATAATATTATAAATACTTTAACTATTTTTAATATTATTCTAGATTTTTTTAAAAAAAATAAAAAATCTTGTATAATGAATTGTGCATCAACAAGACCTGTAAAGCTTATAAAAATAATCAAGGGTCTGTACAAAAATTTAAAGAAAAAAGAAAAAATTAAAATTAAAATTAAAAATAAAAATAAAAATAAAAATTCAAATCACTTCTTAGTTGACATAACTAAGGGTTTAAAAAATAAATACAAATTCCAAGAAACTAATAAAACTATTAATCAATATATTTAAAAATTTTTTCAGTGCATAAATCAAGCCAATTGAGCTATTAGTACTGGTCAGCTACACGCATTACTGCGCTTCCACATCCAGCCTATCAACGT
>Ga0209425_10003907_pt1 | contig 15516 bp, 10 predicted proteins | sample COG_05_FD_184749 | JGI IMG/M metagenome (GOLD analysis project Ga0209425, IMG submission 184749) | Pelagic Microbial community sample from North Sea - COGITO 998_met_05 (SPAdes) (version 2) | ecosystem: Environmental > Aquatic > Marine > Neritic zone/Coastal water | place: Helgoland, sampling...
TAGATACCACCGGCGCCGCGGCCGGTCCACCGCCGCCGTTCAGCGTGACCCCAGCCACGCCCGCGGTAGCAGCCGCGACGGGGGCCGATTTTGTTTTCGGCGCCAAACTTTTCTGGGCACCCTGGACGCTCGCCGCCGACGAACCCGCCCGGACGTACGCACGACGGATCTCGTCCATCGCCGCGACAGCCTCCGCCGTGGGCCTCGCCGGGACCGCATCCTCGCCCCTCGACGGAGGAGCACGTGACGCCGCCGCGGGATCCTCCACGGGCGTCTCCGTCGCTGAGTCATCATCAGCCGGATGTGTCACCGCTCCGACACCCGGGGAAAAGTCAAACTCGTCCTCGTCCGAATCCGACACCCGCGCCGCCGCCGCCTCGCGGATCCGACGTCTCCGCGACGCCTCCTCAGTCTCGATACTACTCGCACGAGTGTCCACGACGCCGGAACCCGCGCCGCCGCCGAACACGGAACCGACGACACCAGCGACTCCATCATTCCTCATCGGTAAAACCACGCTGAATGCACCGCCGGATGCCGACGCCAGGAACGGATGCCGCGACGCCTCCCTCGCGGTGATGCGCCTCGACGGATCCACGCGGAGCATCGCGCGCATCAGGTCCAGCGCATCCTCCCCGATCATGCTACCGCTGAGCGCGTCCACCAGCCGGTCGCCGCCGCGTGGGACGCACCGGTCGTCGTTTGCGGCCGTCGGCCATCGTCGAATCAGCTCCGAGGTTTCGTCGAAGCCGCCGTTTTCGCCGAGTGTATCGGCCATCTTGCGTAGCATGTCGGGTCCGGAGTTGCCGCGGAACAACGCGTGCCCGAGGTACAACTCCGCCATGACGCACCCCGCGGCCCACACGTCGGCGGCTCCCGTGTGCCACCGCCTTGACACATTTTCGTACTCGCTCGGCTCGGCGTTTTCAAAGATGAACTGCTCGGGCGCTCTGTACCATCTCGTGCCCCTGTAGGTGACGAGTTTCTCCTCGCTGTCGAACTCGCACGCCTCGCCAAAGTCCGCGAGCTTCGCGACGCCTTCGCGTACCAGGATGTTCTCCGGTTTGACGTCCCTGTGGATCCATCGCGAGTCGTGGCAGTGCGCGAGAGCCTGGATTAGATGGGATATCGCCGCGCGCGTGACGTCGTCGGGAACCCGCCCGAACCCTCTCTCCCGCGCCTTCTCCACGATGGACAGTAAGTCGTCGTCGCACCACTCGGTGACCAAGAACACCTGCCCGCGCTCGCGCGCCACCTGCACCGCGCGCAGCACGTGTGGGTGCCGCGCGATGGACTTGAGCGAGCGAAACTCGGGTGTGCCCAGCAGCCCCGCAGCGTCCGCGCCGTCGTCGCGCTGTTTGAGGTGCTTGACGGCGTAGAGCTTCCCGTGGTTCGCGCCGCCAGGGTCCTTACGACGCGCCGCCCACACCGTGGCGAACGCGCCCTCGCCCAGCCGCTTGACGAACTCGAACTCGTCCAGGAACATGGGCGCGGTGGTGCCGTTGACGATGGGAGTTTGTTTTGGTCTTCTCGGAGCTGTCGAGGCCAAGACGAACCAAACGAGGGTCTGTTTTATACGGCAGCGACGAACTGGAGCGCCTTGAGTTATTGTATCCCCGGTTCGCGAGCAGCAGAATCTCGCAACAGTCACTTCAGAGACGCACCAGCGCCGGTGGAGGTCGTCGTACGCGTGACACTAACGCGATGGCGTCGCTTCTCCGCACGGGCGCCGTGCGAGCGCGCGATGCGCTCATGCAGCGCGCGAGAGTCTTCGGGGTGCGTGCCCGAACCTTCGCGCCCAAGCCTTCACAATCTCCCAACCTAGGGTTTGTTCGCACTGGCAAACAGTCAGAGATCGTGTTTTTTGGTCATCCGACCCCCACGTCCTGTACCCCCGATCTCCGCGCCCGATCGCTGACCACTCACCGTCCACCCCCCCGCGTCTCTTTCCAACGCACAGGCCGGCAGCGCCAGGGGCATGAGCGGCGAGACCGTCCCCGTCTTCGTCAACGGCGAGGAGCACAACGTGCCCAAGGGTGTCACCGTGCTCCAGGCGTGCGAACAAGCGGGCGTCGACGTCCCGCGGTTCTGCTACCACCAACGGCTGTCCATCGCGGGCAACTGCAGGATGTGCCTCGTGGAGGTTGAGAAATCGCCAAAGCCCGTGGCGTCATGCGCCATGCCCGTCATGCCAAACATGAACATCAAGACGACAACCCCGCTCGTCAAGAAGGCCAGGGAGGGCGTCATGGAGTTCTTACTGATCAACCACCCGTTGGACTGCCCCATCTGCGACCAAGGCGGCGAGTGCGAGCTCCAGGATCAGTCCTTGATCTACGGCTCCGACCGCTCACGATTCACCGAGTACAAACGCGCGGTGGAGGATAAAGAGCTCGGGCCGCTCGTGAAGACGGTGATGACCCGATGGTGAGTCATTCTTTTCTTTTTATTTCCGTACAATGGGCAATCAGATGACTGACTCCTCGTGTTTTGTTCACTCACAGCATCCACTGCACCCGATGCGTCCGCTTCGCCACCGAGGTGGCGGGGGTCCAGGACCTGGGCGTGACCGGCCGCGGCGGCATGGCTGAGATTGGCACCTACGTCTCCAAGCTCCTAACCTCCGAACTCTCCGGGAACGTCATCGATCTCTGCCCCGTCGGAGCGCTCACGTCCAAGCCGTTCGCGTTCACCGCCAGGGCGTGGGAGCTACGCACCGCGGAGTCCATCGACGTCACCGACGGCCTCGGATCCAACATCAGGGTCGACACCCGGGGTACCGAGGTGATGCGGATCGTCCCGCGGTTGCACGAAGGGGTCAACGAGGAGTGGATCAGCGACAAAGCCCGGTTTTCCTACGACGGTTTGAAGCGCCAGCGTCTGGACACGCCGATGGTGCGCGATGACCACGGGAAGCTCAAACCGGCGACGTGGGCGGCGGCGCTCGAGGCTGTCGCGTCCAAGCTCAAGGAGACGGACCCGGCGGCGGTCAAGGCGGTCGCGGGCAAGCTCAGCGACGCCGAGTCAATCGTCGCGCTGAAAGACTTGATGAACGGGATCGGAGCCGGGAACACCACCGCGGAAGGGATGGAAGGCGTCTCCGCGGATGCCAGGTCCGCGTACCTCTTCAACTCCAACATCGTCGGCGTGGAGGATGCCGACGTCGTGCTGCTCATCGGAACTGACCCGCGTGTAGAGGCGCCCGTGCTCAACGCGAGGCTTCGCAGGGCCAACGTCGCGGGCGGCGCCCACGTCGCGTCCATCGGTCCCCACGGCGATCTCACCTACCCGGTCGAGAAGCTCGGCGAGTCCGCGAGCGCGGTCGAGGCGCTCGCGTCGGGTAAGCACGCGTTCGCGGCAAAGCTGAAGGAGGCTAAGAACCCGCTCGTCATCGTCGGCGCGTCGCTGCTTCGCCGGCCCGATCGCGACGCCTTGTTGAAACAGATTCACGCCATGTGCGACGAGACCGGCGTGGTTAACCCGGCCGAGGGATGGAACGGGTTCAACGTGCTGCACGATGCCGGCGGGACGGTCGCGGCGCTGGACCTCGGGTTCGTGCCGTCCACCTCCGCGGCGTCCACCCCGACGAAGGATGTATCGCTCGTGTTTTCGTTGGGCGCGGAGAGCTTCGACGCGCCCGAATCCGCCTTTGTCGTGTACCAAGGCCACCACGGCGACGCGGGTGCCGCGCGTGCGAACGTGATTTTACCCGGCGCCGCGTACACCGAGAAGTACGGCACGTACGTCAACACCGAGGGCCGGGCGCAGCGTGCGATGCCGGCGGTGACGCCGCACGGGCAGGCGAGGGAGGATTGGAAAATTCTCCGGGCGCTGTCCGAATGCGTGGGCGCGCCGTTGCCTTACGATACCCTGAAGGGAGTGCGGTCCCGGCTCGCGGATATCGCGCCGCACTTCGCCAAGACGGACGAGGTGGAGCCCGCGCTCTGGCTCAACGGCGCCACGTACGCGCACGTGCCCAAGTCCTCGGCTAAGGTTGACGATAAGGTTCCGATGGCGTCGTCGGTGGAGAACTTTTACATGACGGACGCCATCACCCGCGCGTCGGCGACGATGGCGAAGTGTACCAAGGCCAAGGCGGCGATGTGATGCGTGTGGATCTACGATGTATAGTCCATCTTTGTAACTCGAATCTTTCATTAATCGTACAGCGTTGCGTTCAGTCGAGGGGTTTTCTTTCCCAACCCTTTTCTTTCGTCCTTTCGTTCTTTCGTCCATCTCTTCTCACCTCCTCGTATCGTTCCCGCCCCGCGTCTCCCACGCGTTCGCCATCTTACGCAGCCGCGCCGACAGCGACGTCGTGATCCTCCCGAAGTCACCCCACGCCAACAACTCCTCGAGCTCCTTGGCGACGCCGGAGCCGTCGAGCAGCCAGTTGCCGCCGCCGCCGCCGCTCGCGCTCGCCGCCTCGGCGTCTTCCCGCTCGTATATCCCACACATCGCGCGCGCGTTGAACGCGCGCATGACGTCGGGAACCGAGCTCTGGTTCGCGAGGTCCACCAGGAACCCCGGCAGCGCGGTACCCGGGTCGGTGAGCACGCGATACCGCACAGCCGTGTCACCGCCGCCGACGTCTCGAATCTCCCAGCCGCCGCCGTTGGTGAGCAGCCGGACGTGCCCCGCCGTCGCGGCGGGGCCCACGCCGTCGTCGGGAACGTGCCACGTGCTCGCCATCGACCCGTCCGTCCTTGGTCCGCCCTCGATCTTAATCACGAAGTCCCTCGGTCCGACCACCGGCGCCTTGACCACGTTGTACACCCAAACCGCGCCGGACGAACCAAATCGCGTGTCCTTGCACACGAACGATCGTTTGACGAACGGCACGAACTCTTGGTACCGCTCGACGTCGCACACCGCGCGCCAGAAGGATGCGACTGGGGTCTTTTTGAAGACGCATTCGGCGAGGACTTCTTTGGCGTTGGATCCCGGTGCGGCTCGCGACCACACCGCGATGCCGTCTTTGGTGTCTGCCACTTTTTCGAATGGGGCGCCGCCGTCGTCGTCGTACATGAGCTCCCGCGAGGACGATCTGCGGCCGCCGCGCGGCTTGGTGCTGGATGCGGAGGATGCGTCGCCGCCGCGGAGCCTCCATCGCGGGCACCGCCGGCCGCGGTACTTCAGCCTGAGCCGCTCGTTCTTCACGCCGGGCGAAGACGAAGAGTTCTCGGTGTCATCTTCGTTTTGCTGCGCCAGGGGAGGCGACGGGCCGGCGACGGGGTTTCCGTACGGCGCGGGGAGGGCCGCGGGGCGCGACGCCTCGGCGCTGCGCATCGTCGATATCGCGTGTGCGCTTCCCCGTCCCTATCGCGGATCGACGTGAACGATCGTCGAGATGCGGCCGTCGCGCGTCGCGTCGGAGTAACCTCCCTCGGAGGAACCGATGGGCTCCTCCTCGGGCCGAACGAATTCTACGGCGACGCGGGGTGAAGCGGACGCGCGATGACGATGAACTCGGCGATGCGCGACGCGGACGGCGCGTCACGTGGTACCGACGAACCCGCGGCGCCGATACGCCGGTCTCAGGACCCGAAAGGAGACTGCGGCGCCCCTCGGAAGTGTGGATGGTAGACGCGGGGGCGGCGATAGCAAGATACTTTTTGTAGTGTTTGACGCGAGACGTGAAACGCCGCCCTCGTGGCAGCTGACATGGCACTTTCGAGTGACTGAGAAATTTGCATGTATCGCATCACGCGTTTTGTGACTGGCTATCATAGGTCAATAGAGGTAATTGCCATTAATTACCATTTGGTGGTCGGTTGATGTCAGCGCGGTCGGATTTCTTTTGGTCAGGACCCGTCAGGCCATCATTCGTTTCCTCACACCTGGACGAGGGCTTCGAGCCAGCGGGGTTGTCACCCTTCCGGGCTTCGATGCGCCTTCCCATCGTCGCGCTCCTGGCGCTCCTCACCACCCTACGTCCCGACGCCGAGGTGAACGCGCAGTTCAACCTCCGTCCCGTCATCGAGCCCTACGCCCAGTGGCCGTGCTCGGACTGGTCATGGGAGAACTGCCCGCAGCCGGTGCCGCACGGCGGGCACACCCCCGCGGAGTGGTACGAGGTGACGCGATGGAGAGATCGCACCTACGGCGGCACGTTCGGTACCGACGGCATCTCCCCGGGCCTCGACGTCGACGTGGCATCCGCGCAGGAGCTCTACGACGCCCTGGAGGACAGGCACGTGGCGCGCATCAACGTTACTAAATCCTTCAGCCTCGAGTTTGTCCCGACGTACGACTACGACGACACGTTCGACGCCGGGGATATCACCGGCGAGGGCCAGACGCGGGTGGAGCCGTTTCGGTGGCCGGTCGTCGGGTACCCGGTGTCCAGGGAGGTCACCGTGCGCGCGGGGCCGCAGTGCGCGGAAACGACGGAAGGACACTGCGAGATCGACGTCGCGCGCGCCACGCTCTTCGTGGTGAACAAAGACGGCAACTTGATCATGAGAAACCTGCGTCTGCGAAGAGGAGGCGGGCGGCTCGGCGCGTTCATGTTCATGGAGGGCGAAGCGCGGGGTGACTTCACGGACGTACAGTTCAGAGAAGGCCGGTACTTCCCGGCGGCTGGGGAGGAACCGTCGGCGGCGGGCGGCGCCGTGATGATCGGTACGTTTTTTTTTATTTCTTCGTACGGGCAATCAGACTGAGTCTTGTGTTTTGTTCACAGCGAACGCCGATCGAACCGAGAAACGACTCGTCCCTCCCGTCGACCCAGACACCGGCGCCGTGAACAAGAACGCCGGTCAGTACGTGGACGTCGCGGTCCCGGGGAACATCACGTTCACCCGGTGCGTCTTCGCCGATAACCAAGTGACGAGCGGCAACGCGGGCGCGGTTTGGGTCAAGGTGAGTTTATTTCAATTCTCGTTTGGCAATTACTTGTAGAATGACGTCGTGTTCTGTGTACAGACGAGACCGGGTTCCTCCGGTTGGGTCATCTTCGACGAGTGCGTGTTCAGCCGGAACCAGGCGCCCGACGGGTGGGGCGGCGCGGCGTGGAGCGGCAGCGGTCACGTCATATTCGCCGCGTGTACCTTCGTGGACAACGCCGCGATGGGAGGCGGCGCGCTTCACATGGTGGACGGCGGGCTCGTCGGCGGGTGTCGATTCGCGGGGAACAGGGCGACGTCCAGGGCGGTGCGTCTATATTTTCATTCTCGTAACTCATTTCTATTCTCGTAACTCTAATGGCAACTAGATTGACGTCGTGTATGTGTACAGGGGGGCGCCGCGTTCTTCTACGGCCACGGTAACGGTTTAGTCCAGGAGTGCGAGTTCGAACGGAACACCGCGGTGACGGAGGCTGGCGCGGTGTTCGTGTTTGGTACCGTCATATTCTACAAGAATGAATTTTCGCAAAACGCGGTGGTGGACGGACTGTGGAAGGATGTGTACGTGTGCGTGGATGGAAACTGCAAGGGGTATCCGGACGCCACCCGGGCGTTTTACGATCCGCCGTACGAGCCGTTCGCGGAGCTGTACCCGCGCGGACCGGTGCTATGACGGAGTGGGGTAAGGTCATACACGCACGATAGTCTAGTGATGATGCTCTTATCAGTTAGAGAGACGATCTCGCGTTCTATTTCATAGCCGGCTTTGTAGACTATTTTTGGTAATCATTTTTGGTAATCATCGAGTCTGCGGGTGGGGAGGTCGGGACGTCGTGCCACGCGCGCTTCTTCATCTTACCCGTCGCGGCGCCTCGTGGTGGGCGCTTTCGCGAGTCGGGTCGTCATATCACGCGTCATGGCACGACGCCGGAGATCCCCGAGTTATATTCCGGTCTCGATCATCACGCCGACTTCATTCATCTGAGCTCATCATCAATCACATCACGCGTCGTCGATGGCGCCCAGTTGCTCGAGCGCGTCTAGGAATTGCTCCGGCGGTTGCGCCCCGCTCATCCGAATCCGCCGCTTGCCGTCGCTCAGGATGAAGTACGGCACCCCACTGACGCCGCGCGCGAACTTTTGCATCTGTTCGTCGATCTCACCGAGTTCCGCGGTTGGCGTCGCGAGTACGTTTTCCACGGCTTCCATGTCGAGGCCCGCGTTTTTCGCCGCGGATCTGAGAACCTTGACGTCGCACGGCGCTTCCGCTTTGGTAAAGTAGGACTTGAAGATCTCCTCCATGAACGCGTTTTGTTTGTCGATGCCCTCCACGCGCTCGGCGTACGTCGCGATGCGGTGGCCGTCCAGCGTCGGGCCGGTGTTTCCGTCCATGTTGTATTCGACGTCGAGGGTCTTCATGATGCCCGACAGACGTTCGATCATGGGCGCCACGCGCGCGGGTCCGCCGAACTTGCTGTGGTAGTAGTCGAGCTTGTTGATGCCGACGGTCTCGGCGTCTGCTGGGAACTCCCCGGACGCGACGCCCCGGCTCCACGTGTCGGGTGGGATCAGGAAGAACGGGCGCCAGGTTGTGGTGAAGGTTGTGTCCTTGGAGACGAGTCGTGGCTTGGCCGCCACGAGCGCGCGCTCGAGGTTTTTCTTCCCCACGAAGCACCAAGGTCAGACGATGTCGGAGACGACGTCGATGGATATCGTCTTCGCGGCGGCCATCGCGCGTGATGCGAAAAGTCTCGAGGCGGACGTCACGGTTTAGGTGTCGCGTCACGCGGTTGTGGGGCATTCTTTCGGCACGTTTTTCGGCAAAAACGTTGTTGGTTTTCTCTTGGTTCGGGAAAAATCCAAGAAAAATCCGTCCAACCAATTTCTTTGCTTGCGACACACAGGCAGTCCGGTTACAAAACCAACCAACTCGCCCCATGTTTCGTATTTCGTAATTCGAACTGTACGCGTTCACAGTCACGCCCCTTTCGAAACCAATTTCCGTTCAGGCCATTTTTTGTGTAACCCCTACAGTACACGATACTCACTCCACAACCGTCTTCGCGGTCACTTGGTCTGGTCGCGGCGGAGCGCGAGCCACGAACGAAGACTCGAACGCGTCTCTGGATCCACCCACGGCGGCTCTTTTAGTCATGAGCGCGGCGGGAACGGACGAGCGGGCGCCGCTCCTGTTGGGGGCGGACGCCGCATCTAGCGGGTGGGGTTGGAGGAAAAGGGCCCTCGCCACTGTCGCCATCATGGGGACCTTGGCGGCGTGCGCGTGCGCGGTCGCGGCGACGGGTGAGACTCTCATAGACCCATGAACCACTCACAACTCTCCATCGACGTCTTTGCCGTCGATCCGCGTCGCACGATCGTGCCCGCGCTCACGGCGCGCGCGTCACGTCGCGCGGATCCCCCCGCACCCGTGACGTCTCGCCCGTGTAACACCTTCGCGGGAAACCTCTCCGTCCAACGGATGATTTTTCGACTCGTGCCTCCACCTTCGCGGCGATGTTCACGCGCAATCAAAGTCGATTCAACGTCACCGCGATCCCGTCGCTGACGCAGTAACTCTCCCAACGTCCCCATTCACAGGCGGTTTCGGACCCGCGGGCTTCTCGGCGCTCGGCCTCGACGAGCAATGCCACTCGCCCCTCGCCAAGAGCGCGCAGAACATCGGTCTGAGCACGTACGCTCCCCCAGACCAGTGCAAGGCGATGGTGGTCTGCGCCGGGTCCCCGAGGGCGGCGTCCACCGCGGAGTGTACCCTCGCCGAGCACGTGCTGGAGTACATGATGGAGGACGAGCACCGCGCCGGCAGGCTGCAGCAAGAGAAGGCTACGTACCTCGGCTACTGGAACTACCATCTCCATCAGCTCTGCTCCGACGGGTTCGACTGCGAGAACAAGTACCCGGAAAGTATTCGCAACCTCAACAACAGGGACGAATGGGCCAACGCGCTGCAGAACGTCGACGGCGGCCAGGACATCAAGAGCGAGATGGACAACTACTACAGCAAGCGCGATTCCGTGGAGCCGTCGAGCGTGGTCATCGCCAAATCGCACGAATTCGACGAGACGCTCACGACGATGTGCGACAGGCGCCTGGTGCTGACGTCGTCGCGGGACAAGGAGGAGGTGTTCGACTCCGCGCTGTCGCTCGGATGGTTCACGCAGCCCAAGGAGGAATCCAGGTGGTGGTTCGAGACGTACTACGACCTCTGGCAGCAGTGGGGCCATTGCTGGGTCAGCGCGACGGAGGGCGACGACGCGACGGCGCGGTTCGACCTCAACTTCAAGCAGCTCTCCACGGAAGGTTCCTTCCGCGCCGTCGTGAGGCTGATGGCGTACGAGCTCGCCAAGGTGCTGCAGCTGGACGATACCCTCATGGACATGAACGGCATCGTGGATAAAGTCGTGGACCGAGACTTTCAACGCGAGCTCAACCCGACGCTGACCAACGGCGACCAACTGCGACCGACGGCGATGTCCCACTGATCGGTGGGAGTCGTGCGACGGTGGTCGTGTGGACGGAGGACTGGGAGCGTCGGCGTTGCGCCCTTGAACACTTAACTATTTCTTTAATTTGAAGACACACACAGCTCTGAGCGAACGCGAACGACGACGAGAGGATTCGCGAGCCGCACCTTTTCCGTATCGTTACAAGTAGACGACCAACCGAGGATTCATGATTTAAAACTCGTCGAATGTTGTAACACCCGATTGCCAAAAAGCAATCCTAAAGGCAATAAAAGGTTTCACGGAGGGACTGTTGTCAGTCCTGGCGCGAAATTTTCCCGACGAGACGAAATATCCACGGGCAAACAGTCAGGGGCCGCGAAATCCAAGGCGATGGAGCTCGCGATTTCTGAGCGATGTAGAAACTTGGGTGTTCCGATGTCGTTTCGGAAGGGCGCGGCTCACTGAACCATGCGCTCCGCGTCGGCCGACGCGAGCATGCAGGTTCCCGCGGCGGCGCCCGCGAGGAACCCTAACACCGTGTTGAAGGTCGCGGGCGCGACGGTCGCGCTCGCGGCGCTCGCCGTCGCCGCCGTCGCGACGTCGGGGACCGCGGGGGTTCAATCACTATCCGCACTGGGCGCGTGGGGCGCGCCCGCGACGCCCGATCCGTTCAACACGTTCGCGCCGCAGTGCGAGCCGGACTTGCGCCACAACAGCTGCGGCGCCATGGGTGAGCTATGCCAGTGCCTGGACCTCCAGCCTGGGCTCGTGGAGATCTCATCCCGGGCGCTCAAGTCCGTCCTCGACAAGGCGAACGTCTTCCTCCTCGGCGACTCCACCTCCAAGATGATGGTGCACCACGCGTGCCGGACCCTTCTCGACCCGGCGCTCGACCCGCAAGGCGCGGGATGCTTCAAAGAGGACGGCATGCCCACGGTGTACTCGCAGCCGCAGAACCTCCGCGCGCTCTCCCCATCCCCCGTGCTCAACAACCCCGACGAGAAGTGCTGCGAGGGCGGCCAGTGCTGCATGACCATGCTCGAGTCCATGGTTTCGTCAACCTGCGGCAAATACGACGCAAACGGGAACTTCGGCGGCATCGGATTCGTGCACATGGCGTCGTCGTTTAAGGACGGGTTCGACATGCCGTGCGAGTACAGGCACGCGCAGCAACTGCCTTTCACGTTCCAGGACCGCGCCACGGAGTCGTTGAGGCAGTTCGAGAAGAGCGTCTCGTTCGAAGACGAACGCAGAGCGGTTGTCATTTTGGACGTCAACGTGTGGATGGGGGGCACCGCCAACGCCAAGGCGCACTACCTCAACATCGTGAAGATGACCAAGAACGCCATCCGCAACAGCGGGCTGCCGATCGATAGGACGCTGCTGATGATCAAGACGCTGTACGACTGCCACGATGAGGATCAGTGGCACTGCGCGCGGAACAACCAACTGATACGCGAGGTTAGCGCGGAGAGCGGGATGCCATTGTTCGACTTTGACAAGCTCTGGAAGGAGCACGGGCTGGACCCCCAGCGGGCGCTGAGGAAGGATGGGATCCACCAGATGCCCGACACCGCGCTCTTCGAGATCACCAGCATGCTCGACTTCATCGCCAGGCATCACGAGGAGCTCGCCATCACCAAGCAGCCGCCGCCGTGATCGGGGGTTACAATCGGTGTGGTTTCATTTCTTTCCTCGGTCGACAGCCGTTGGGTCATTGTCGTCACCTTCGGCGCTCGACGCCGGCGCGAAATACGCGCCCCGTCGAAATTTTAGGAACACTTAGCAGTTCTTCAATTAAGAGACATTCGCTCGCATTTATACGCACTCCCCTCGTCGTCCCGAGGACGGAACCGTGAAAACATCGTCGATCAACATCTCTCTCGTGTCGAACACACGCGGGCCGCGCCCTTCCTTTCGTGATTGTCCGTTTCCGGTTTCAAAATTCCTTTCGATTTGGCTTTTTCAAACCGGTCTACCCATAAATCCGACCGACGGATCGCTTTCAAAATTTCCGTCGTCTGAAACAATCGGCTCCAAATCCAAAATTATTTGTAACACCTATTTGGTTACATCCGAGAACATCGCGCACGACGCGCCAGTCGGTTACGCGCCGCCACTCACGCGCGACCGCACGGCGAACATCAACGGCGCACCTAGGCGGCCAGTTCCCGACACGATGGCGCCCTTCAGCGAAGACGCGCCCCTTCTCGGAGCCTCCGCGCAGGGCGCGGAGCGCTCCTTCATCGGCATCCCCGGCGCCCCGGCCCAGAAGAACCGGATCACGAGCGTCGTGCGCGCGGTGCTCGTCGCCGCGATCGCGTGCACCTGCGTCGCGGCCGGCGCGAACCACGTGGCTCACAGGATATCGTTCGAGCCCCACGCCAACGGGATCAAGTCCTTCCTCGGATGGGCCCCCGACGGCCTGGACGTCCCGCTGGATCCGCCGCAGGTCACCCTCCTCGCCGCCTGCCATCTCGTCCCCGAGCGCGTGCCCGCGTTCCGCAACGCGATCAACTCGTGGGTCAAAGCCGCGCACGACGAGGCCGGCACGAAACGCTCCTTCGACAAGGTCATCCTCGTCGACTGGTCCTCCGAAGCCGACCTCTGGGGCGAGACGGCGCGCGTGTGGGGCGGCGCCGGGATCCCGACGCCGCTCTCATTCTACAAGGTGTACGGAAACGACGGCGAGCCGCTCAAGTGGCAGCTCGCCAAGGCGGTCAACTTCGGCCTCTCCAAGGTGACCACCGAGGTTGTCTTAAAGGTTGACTGCGACACCTACGTCGAGCGCGGCCTGCTGGAGCTCAACCCGCTCCAGAACCACGCGAACGATCGCAAGATCTTCAGGTACGGCGACTACCGCAGCGCCAAGGATGAGAACGAGATTCACATCAACGGGTGCATCATGGCGCGCATGGACACCTTGCGTCAGGTTAACATGTACGACGAGCGCCTGCAGCAGTACGGCTGGGACGACTCCAACCTGTACGACAGGCTGCGCGATAGCGGCGCGCAGGATCTCAACATCACACGGCGCAACGCCGCGGGTCACACGTACATCACCCACGTCTGGCACCCGCACAGCGAGATGTCACAAGACGCGCGAGTCGGCGCTTCGTGCGTTAACCGATGCGCCGTGAACCGCCTGGAGCGTTACAACCCGTGGAAGAACCAGCAGCGCGCGGAGTACCGCGAGATCGCCGAGGCGCCCCCGAACATCCCGGGCAGCATCTCCTTCCACTCCTACCGCGGCGGTAACCTGCCGTCGGTGCTGGAAACCCTCGGAAAGGAAACCAGCGACTTGCTGGAGACGTACTGCAAGAATTCGCAGTTCGCCGCCGCGAAGTGCTACGCCTGGTCGGACTGGAGCGACGGTTGGGACTTCAAGGAGGAGCTCGACACGGACAAGGATGTCCGATGGGCGACGGAGAAGCTCAAGGCTATGTGAGATCCCGCGTGAGGGTCTGGGCGCGAAGAGAAAAAAGAGTTTTTATTCGCGCGGGATATCGAAGGCTTCGGAGACGACGGCGGCGCTCGCGGGGCGACGTAATAGACGACGACAGGTCATCGCCATCGAGGCGGGGACCCGACGCCGTGAAACACAACACAACTAGTTTATTTCTCATGATTCAATCGAACGATTGTTTACAAAAACCCGGTCCCCGCTGTTAATACACTCTCGCCATCGATCGCTGTTCCTTCCCTGAAAGTCAGTCTCAGAGAAAGTCTTTAAAATCCTTCCCAAAGTCCTTGGTCCCGCGAGCCTGGATCTCCTCGCCTCGTCCTCCCTTCCCCCCGCCGCGCCTCGGTGCACCCCGCCGCCCCTTGGACTTGAGCGTCTGGACCACCCTCGGGGAACGACTCTCCGCGGCGAGCGCGTCGAACCTCGCCGTCTCCGCCGCCTGCGTCTGAGCTCGCTCACTCGCCAACCGCTCGGAACGTTCGAACCGATCCCCCGCGAAGTGTTCCATGAGCGTCTCCACGTCCCGCGCGGTCAACGCGCCGTCGCCGTCGCCGTCGAAGGACCGGACCATCGCCTCCGCCTCTTGGTCCGCGGATAAACTCGCGGTGTGCGTCAACAGAGCGTCCCGTACGTCGGACGCGTGCACCAACCCGTCGCCGTCGCCGTCGAGACCGGAGAAGCCGCCCGGAACGTTCGTGACCACCTCGAGCCAGCGCCTGCGGCAGAGGTGCCGCATGACGAGGTTCTTGAACGGGATCCCGTCGCTGCCGCTGATCGCCACGGTCGCGGGGACGCACTCCTCGTCGTCGTCGCCGGTGCAGTCATCGGCGAGGCCGGCGGCGAGTCGGCGGCCGATGTCGCGAAAGACGGGAATGTCATCCGCGCCGTCCAACAAACCGGCCCACGTGACCACCCTGTACCGGCGACCCGGGTCGAACCCTTCGCCGCACACGGCGTCCACGGACCACGCCGATTCGTCCGCGAGGTCGACGTTCGTATCCCCGCGTGAGCCGTTTCTAGAAACGCTCACGCCCGCGTCCCACTGCAGGTACCCGCCCCAGCTCCCGCCCTCGCGAGATTTGCGAACGCGCTCCGCCTCGGAAAACGCAATCGCCGCCGCGAGCTCCGAGCCGTACATCTCCAGCGTCACGATGTTATTCTCGAACGGAACCTCGGCGACGAGGTCGCCGTACGTCAACGGCTCGTTCCCGTAGTGCGCGTTGCCGCGGATGCCGCCGCTGTTGTAGAGGCAGACGTCGGCGCGGCATTCGTCCCGAAGCGTGGTCGCGAAGAGCGTCCCGAGGGAGCACTGCCCGACGCGCGCGTCCCTGGACGACAGCGGCGCCAACCCGAGCCGTTGCGCGTGCTCGTGGAGGCTCAGCGTGTGCTGGTTAAGGCCGCGGAGCACCTCGGACCTGCGCCATATGTCGGCGTCGATGTCGGGGTCGGTGCGGTAGCCCCGCAGGGAGAACATCCTGGCCGAGACCCGCACGCCAGACCCGGGCCGGCGCACGGTCACCTCGGTGCCAACCTCCGCGCCGGGCGCGACGGGGGACGCGAGGTGGAGGTCGTGCGCGTGGCCGTGGTGGACGTTACCCGCGGGCGATGTCTCCGGCGATGTCTCCGGCAAAGTCTCCGGCTCTGGGGCGGCGACGACGTTGTTCCTCCAGAGCCCTCCTTCGCCGAGATCGTCCCTGTTTTTCCTCGCCCCGTTCAACGCGGTCTCCTCGGCGGCCATCGC
>Ga0209425_10003912_pt1 | contig 15507 bp, 16 predicted proteins | sample COG_05_FD_184749 | JGI IMG/M metagenome (GOLD analysis project Ga0209425, IMG submission 184749) | Pelagic Microbial community sample from North Sea - COGITO 998_met_05 (SPAdes) (version 2) | ecosystem: Environmental > Aquatic > Marine > Neritic zone/Coastal water | place: Helgoland, sampling...
TCTAGTAGTGTTGGGTGCTATAAAGCTCTTGATCTTATTAGGATTATGCAAAGAAAAAATATCGACTTTGAAATTATTGCTACAAAAAACACGTTTCATTTTATTTCAAAATTATTAATTGAAGGTATTAGCAAAAAAAAAATCTACTCAGAATTATTTGACTTAGATATGGAGCAAAACATAGGCCACATAGAGTTAGCAAGAAATAATACCCATATTGTAGTTTACCCAGCAACTGCAAATATTGTTTCTAAGTTTTCTCAGGGAATTTGCGATGACTTGGCATCTACATGTATGGTCGCAGCTAATAAACCTATTTATTTTGCACCTGCTATGAATAAAGAGATGTGGGCAAATCCAGTTATTCAAAAAAATGTTAGTCATTGCTCAGAAAATGGTCATATTTTTATAGGTCCTGATACAGGCACACTTGCCTGTGGAGAATATGGGAGTGGCAGGTTAGTCGACCCAACGGAAATATTAGATCAACTTAAGTAATTGAAATCTGCACTCATTACTATTGGCGCAACTAGGGAATATATAGATCCGGTTCGTTATATCTCAAATGAATCATCGGGCTTACAGGGTATGGCAATTATTGAACATCTTATTAAAAACAAAATTAAAACTGTTTGTTTATGCGGACACATATCAACTGAAAAGATTGTTTCTCCATATATAAAATACATCAACGTCACCAACGCCAAAGACATGCTTAAAGCAGCAAAAAAATATTCTAATGTAGATATAGCAATATTTAATGCTGCAGTCTCTGATTATAGAGTAAAAAAAATTAGTCTTACAAAAATTAAAAAACAAGAAAATTTAATTTTAAGTCTAATTAAAAATCCTGATATTTTGTTATCTATTTCCTCAATGAAAAAAAGACCAAAAATAGTTGTTGGATTTGCTTATGAGACACATAGTTATAAAGCCTATGCCAAAAAAAAACTAATAGATAAAAATTGTGATTATCTCGTTTTAAATTATCCATATAAAAATAATAAAATTTTTTCAAATAAGAGAAATAATGGGCTTATATTAGATCGAAATTTAAAATGGACTAATATTGGCAACGTAACGAAGAAGGGTTTTGCAAAAAAAATCATTCAACATATAATTTCCAGTTCAAATGACTGATACTGCAAATGCTACAATTAAAGTAAAAGTTTTAGATAATTCTATTACTCTTCCTAAATACGAGACTGCAAGCAGCGCAGGAATGGACATTAGGGCATTCATACCTGAAGGGAAAATCGAAATTGAACCACAAGAAAGAAAGCTAATTCCCACTGGTCTTTGTTTAGAAATACCAAAAGGATATGAAGTTCAAATACGTCCAAGAAGTGGTCTTGCTCTAAAGAATGGTATTACTGTCTTAAATTCTCCCGGAACGATTGATGCTGACTATAGAGGTGAACTTAGAGTAATTTTGATCAATCACAGCGCTGAGAGATTTTTAATCACAAATGAAATGCGTATTGCGCAAATGGTGGTAGCTCAATTTTCAAGGGTAGATTTATTCGAAGTGGAAGATCTCTCTGAAACAGATAGAGGGGAAGGTGGCTTTGGATCAACAGGAACTAAATGAAAATCAAGTCATAGAAGAGTTTGGCAGACAATTATTAGTTCCAGGTATTTCGGAAGCAGGACAAAATAATCTCTTAAGAAAAAATATTTTATTAATTGGACTTGGAGCTTTAGGAACTATCGCATCTCAATATCTTGTAAGAGCTGGAATTGGCTCCATTACTCTTTTAGATTTTGATAGAGTTTCACTTTCTAATCTTCATAGGCAAATTAATTATAATAAGAATGATATTGACCAATACAAATCTGAAATCTCTAAAAAAATATTATCGAATATCAACAGTGTGACAAGGATTGATCAATATCCAATTTCATTTGAATCTTTTTTAGAAAAGAATGACTTTGACAATATAGATTATATTTTTGATTGTTCTGATAATTATGTAACAAAAACTAATAGTTCATTATTTGCTAAAGCTAAATCAATTGCTTATAGCTCTATTTCTATTAGCTCAAGTGAAGGTATTTTTTTCTCTCAAAGTTATTTAAAAGAAAACGATTCTTATTGTTTTAAATGTTTATTTCCAAATATTGATGAAACAAACCATAGATGCTTAAATAGTGCAATGATAGGTCCTGTAGCGGGCTTTGTTGCTAGTCTTGCTTGTAGTAAAATAATACTTGAACTTGCTAAGACAAATCCTGAAATGAAAAATGAAATTTTATTAATTGATCTTTTGACTTCAGATATAAACAAATTACAATTAACTAAATCTAATTGTAATCACACTTATGAATAATTTTACCCATAAATCAAATTTTTCTTATGAAGAGCTTATTGAGTGTGGAAAAAGTAATATTTTTGGACCTGGCAATGCTCAATTACCAGCTCCACCAATGCTTATGTTTGATAGAATCACAGAAGTAAATACAACGGGTGGCACATTTAAAAAAGGTGAAATAGTTTCAGAAATGGATGTTAATCCTGATTTGTGGTTTTTTAAATGCCATTTCCTAGGAGATCCCATTATGCCTGGTTGTTTGGGTTTAGATGCATTATGGCAGATGTTAGGTTTTTATTTAGGATGGCTCGGATACCCAGGTAAAGGGAGAGCACTTGGTGTTGGAGAAATTAAATTTGTTGAAGAAGTGAAGCCAGATAAAAAATTAATTACTTACAAAGTTAACATTAAAAGAGCAATGAACAAAAAAGGTCTATCTATTGGTTATGGAGATGGACAAATACTTCATGAAAATAAAATTATCTATCATGCAAATGATTTAAAAGTAGGACTTTTTAATGAATAGTAAAAGAGTTGTTATTTCTGGATACGGGATTGTTTCATGTATTGGTAATAATAAATCTGAAGTATTAAAAAGCTTAAAAGAAGTTAAGTCAGGCATAACTTTTGAAAAAGAATATGAAGAGCTTGGTATGAGAAGTTATGTTCACGGAAAGCCAACTATTGATCTTGATGAAGCTGTTGATAGAAAAATTTTAAGATTCATGGGAGCTGGAGCTGCTTATAATTATGTTGCGATGCAAGAAGCGATAGAGCACTCAGGACTAGATAAAAGTTTAGTTTCTAATATTAATACAGGTTTGGTAATGGGGTCTGGCGGACCTTCAACTTATCAACTTCAACAAGCGTTTGATATAGCGAGAGAAAAAGCTCCAAAAAAAATTGGTCCGTATATGGTCACGAGAGCAATGTCTAGCACGAACTCAGCAACTCTAGCTACACCATTTGGAATTAAAGGAGTTAATTACTCTATCAGCTCTGCTTGTTCCACAAGCTTACATTGTATCGGTAATGCTTATGACCTTATTAGACATGGTCAACAAGAAATCGTATTTGCTGGTGGCGGAGAAGAAACTCACTGGACTATGTCAATTTTGTTTGATGCTATGGGAGCATTATCTAGCAAGTATAATGATAATCCATCAATTGCTTCTCGTGCTTACGATTCAGAACGTGATGGTTTTGTTATTGCCGGTGGTGCTGGCGTAGTTGTTGTTGAAAGTCTCGAAAGCGCTCAAAAAAGAGGAGCTACTATTTATGCTGAAATTAAAGGTTTTGGAATGACTTCTGATGGACACGATATGGTCCAGCCTTCAGGAGAAGGAGCTGTAAGATGTATGCAAATGGCAACTCAGGGTGGAAGTGTAGATTACATAAACTCTCATGGCACTTCAACTCCAGTTGGAGATATGATTGAACTGCAATCAATCAAAGAAGTTTACGGTGATAATATTCCGCCTATTAGCTCTACTAAATCTTTAACTGGTCATTCTCTTGGCGCTACTGGAGCTCAGGAAGCAATTTACTCTTTATTAATGATGGAGAATAACTTTTTAGTTGAATCGGCTAATATTTCAGAATTAGATGCAAATGCGAAAAACATGAACATTATTCTAGAATCAAAAAATGATATTGAAATCAATTCAATCTTATCCAATAGTTTTGGTTTTGGTGGAACTAACGCATCTATCTATTTAACAAAATTTAATGAGTAAACTTTTAGAAGGAAAAAAAGGTCTTGTAATTGGAATTGCAAATGATCACTCAATCGCCTGGGGTATAACAGATAATCTTTGCAAAGAAGGTGCTCAGGTTTTTCTTACCTATCAAAATGATGCAATTAAAAAAAGAGTCGACCAACTTTCTCAAAATATTGATTGTTTAGGCATCTTTCCTTGTGATGTCTCTTCAACGGAATCAATTGAAAAATTAAAAGACTCAATTGATACTAAAATTGATTTTATTGTTCATGCTGTTGCATACTCAGATAAGACTGAACTGGGTGGAAAATATTTAAACACTTCAAAAGATAATTTTCTACAAACTTTACATATATCTGCTTTTTCTTTGACAGAAATTACTAAAATTTTTATGCCTTTATTAAATGATAATGCTTCTATTATGGCTCTTAGTTATTATGGAGCAAAAAAATATATGCAAAGCTACAATGTTATGGGTGTTGCAAAAGCTGCGCTTGAAACTTCAATAAAATATCTTGCTGTTGATATGGGAGATCGAGGCATTAGAGTTAATGCGATTTCCGCGGGTCCAATGAGAACTTTGGCTGGTGCAGTAATAAAAAAGTCCAGACAAATTTATAGTTATACAATTAAGAACTCTCCAATAAAGAAAGCCTTAACTTTAGATGATGTAGGAAAGTCAGCTGTTTATTTGGTCAGTGACCTCTCTAAAGGGGTCACTGGTGAAATCTTATATGTAGATAATGGCTATAATAAAATAGGCATGAGTTTAGAAGAGGTTTAATTAAACTTCTTTCATACTAAGTTTTACTTTACCAGACCTGTCAACATCAAGTACCTTAACTTGAATTTCTTGGCCCTCAGATAGAACATCAGAAACATTAGCAACTCTTTCTTGAGAGATTTGACTAACATGCAACAATCCATCTTTGGCTCCTAAGAAATTTACAAAGGCACCAAATTCAACAATTTTAACAACTTTACCGTTATAAATTTTGCCGATCTCTGGTTCTGCTATAATATCCATAACCATCTGCTTGGCCATATTAAGTGACTCAGCATTATTTGACGCAATTTTTACTTCGCCTTCGTCGCTTACTTCAATTTTAGCTCCTGATACCTCTACCATATTTCTAATAACTTTACCGCCTGAACCGATTACTTCTCTAATCTTGTCTTTTGGTACCATTACAGTTTCAATTTGAGGTGCATGTTCTGAAAACTTACTTCTCTTTTCAGAAATAGTTTCATTCATAACAGCTAAGATATGTTTTCTTCCACCAGCTGCCTGATTAAGAGCAATCTCCATAATCTCTTTTGTAATGCTTGTTATTTTAATATCCATTTGCAGAGATGTAATTCCATCAACTGTTCCAGCAACTTTAAAGTCCATATCGCCAAGATGATCTTCATCTCCCAATATGTCACTAAGAACCACAAAATCTTCACCCTCTTTAATTAAGCCCATTGCAATTCCACCAATATGTTTTTTAATTGGAACTCCTGCAGCCATTAATGAAAGAGAGGTTCCACATACAGATGCCATAGAACTTGATCCATTTGATTCTGTTATTTCAGATACGATTCTTAGAGTATAAGGAAAATCTGTTTTAGATGGTAACATTGGATTAATTGCTCTCCATGCTAATTTACCATGACCCACTTCTCTTCTACTTGTAAAGCCAGATCTTCCTACTTCTCCGACAGAGTATGGAGGAAAATTATAGTGAAGCATAAAATGCTGTTTGCTCATAGGATCTAAGGAATCAATCATTTGCTCATCATCGCCCGTACCAAGAGTTGCAACAACTAAAGCCTGCGTTTCACCTCTTGTAAATAAGCTAGAACCGTGCGCTCTTGGAAGAATATCTAACTCACAAGTTATATTTCTTACTTCATCAAGCTTACGACCATCAATTCTTTTTTTACTTTTGATAATATCACCACGAACTACATCTTTTTCAATATTTTTTACAATAGTGATAGCAGCAAGTTTTTGTTCATCTTCAATACCCTCTAAAACAGAAGATCTGATAGAATCTAGCTTTTGACTTCTTTCCTGCTTATCAGTTAATCCATATGCACCTCTAATATCTTCAGAAATTTTTGATGAAATATCGTTTTTTAGAGTTTCATAAAATTCTGGAAGTTCAGGTACATCAAATTTTTTAACATCAACTTTAGATGCAAAATCTTTAACATTAGAAATGAATTCTTGATAAAAGGCATGGCCTGTATTAACAGCGTCTAGCATAGTTGATTCAGGCAACTCTTTAGCTTCAGACTCAACCATAAGCACACCTTCATCAGTTCCCGCTACTACAAGATCAAGACTTGAGTTTGCTAAATCTTGAATAGTCGGATTGATGACAAGTTTATCATCGATATAACCTACCCTTGCAGCACCCAAAACTCCCTGAACTGGAAGACCTGAGATTGCCAATGCAGCACTAGTTGCATACATTGCAATGATGTCGGGATCCACAACTCCATCATAAGATAGAACAGTTAACTGAATCTGCGTCTCATTTTTAAAATTTTTATGGAATAGAGGTCTAACAGGACGGTCAACCAAACGACAAATTAATGTTTCTCTTTCAGTTGGTCTTGCTTCTCTTTTAAAAAATCCACCAGGAATTTTACCTGATGCATAATATTTTTCTTGATAATTTACAGTTAAAGGAAAAAAATCAATGTCTGGCTTTTGTGTTTTTGCTGCACAAATATTTGCCATTACTACCGTATCACCACAGTATACTAAAACAGAAGCGTCTGCCTGTTTAGCTACCCTATTTGTTTCAAGTGTGATGTCGTTTTCGCCGTGTTTAAATTTATGTTCAATTTTGGTCATAATACTCTTTCTGCCTTCTTCTAAGGACTTACTTTTTTCTTAATTTTAGTTTATCTGCTACTTCATTATATTTTGTAACATCTTTATTTTTTAGATAAGTCATTAGTCTATTTCTTTTACCAACCATCATTAAAAGTCCTCTTCTTGAATGAAAATCTTTTTTATGAATTTTGATATGTTCAGTTAAAAGATTTATTTTTTTTGTAAAAAAATAAATTTGAGCTTCAGCTGAGCCAGTATCTTTATCTGTTCTTGCTATATCTTTTAGTTCTAATGTTTCTAAATTCGACATCATAACTCCTTTCAAAAAGTTAGTTCACATCTATCCAGGATGTCGTCCAGAATAAATGGTTATAATTCGGCTATCTAAATCATTTATGTGAGAAAAATCAAGGATATTCTCAAAATCCAAACTGTCAGACAGGTTAAAGTCCCCTATTTTGGTCCTTATTATATTCATTGCCATTCCCATATCCCCTAAAGATTTAGAGAATTCTTCCGCAAAAGAACGAACATAAAAGCCTGTTTCACATTCAATATTTACGTCTAAATAATTGTTACTCTGTTTAAGAATTTTTAAAGAGTCAATATTAACTTGTTTATATTTATCTTCTTGAATCTCTTCTTTTCTAGCTAATTCGTAAAAATTTTTTCCTTTTATTTTATGAGCTGAGAATATTGGAATTTTTTGCTGATATGTTCCTATAAATTTTTTAAGTATTTCTAATCGCTTGTCTTTGGAATGACTAGGATGTTGATATTTAATATAACGCCCTTCTATGTCTTGGGTCTTAGTCTCAGCACCAAAAAAAATTCTTACTTGATAGGTTTTATTTTTTAAATGCATTTCAGAAATAAGTTTAGTTGCTTTATTAATAGCAATTAATAAAAGCCCAGATGCGAGTGGATCAAGAGTGCCAGCAAAACCAATTTTACTAAATTTATATCGAAATTTTAACTCTCTTATTACACCAAAGGACTCGATTCCTTCTGGCTTATTAATAAGCAACCATCCACTTGGAGTAAAAATATGTTTCAATATTTTCTATTACAGTTGATCAATTAACTGTTGAACTTTTATTGATTCTTTATATGGCTCATCAACATAGAGTGAAATTTTAGGAATATATTTTGAGGTCATGGTTTTAGCAATAATTTCTTGCATTTTTCTAGTATATTTTTTTTTAAATTTCTCAAATTCTATGTCTTTAATATTATGAACAAGTAAAACTTTTGCAAATCTTAGATCTTTGCTCACTTTCACGTCTGTGATTTCCATTCTTAAGGTAGGGAATTCAATAAGAAATTCTTTATGGGTGACTATGTACTCTGCTATTAATCTTTTTATAGTGAGTTCAATTTTTTGGGTTCTAAAACTAGGTTTATTGTGCAAATTATAATTCTTTTTGAATTTGTTTTGTAATATAAAACTCTATTTCATCTTTTACAATTATATCGGAATAGTCTTTAAAAGATATACCACACTCATAATTTTCTTTCACTTCTTTCACGTCATCTTTAAATCTTTTTAATGATCCTACTTCGCCTTCATGAATAATTTTACCATCACGCACTAATCGAATTTTAGCAGCATTCGCAACATATCCATTAGTAACATAACACCCTGCAATTGTTCCAAGTTTTGATGAATTAAATGTATCTCTCACTTCAGCGTGGCCTATTATTTCTTCTTTCGTATCAGGACTGAGTAATCCAGAGAGCAACTTAGTCATGTCGTCAACTAATTCATATATGATTGAATAATATCTGATATCGACTTTATCTCTTTTTGCAATTGCTCTTGCTTGAGGAATAGCACGGATATTAAAACCTATGACCAAACCTTCAGCAGAACCCGCTAGACTTACATCACTTTCATTAATTGCTCCAATTGCACTATGAACTACATTGATTGTAACTTCGTTATTTCCTATTTTTTCTAATGATGAGACTATCGCCTCTAAAGAGCCTTGAACATCAGCCTTAACAATAATTGGCAATTTTTTAATATCACCCTTAGAGATATTAGACATCATTTCTTCTAGAGATGATTTCTTAACAGATTCTTTGCTTTCAAGTAATTTTTGTTCTTTAACTTTTTCGGTAATTTCTTTTGCAGCCTCTTCATTAGGCATTGCATATAAAGTATCACCAGCAGAAGGTATTGAGTCAAAGCCCAGAACCTCAATAGGCATACCTGGAGTTGCTTGTTTTACTTTTTCTCCTCTTTCATTGAGTAAAGCTCTTACCTTTCCAAAAGCAGGTCCACAGGTAAAGTGGTTTCCTTCAGTTAATGTTCCATTATTTATAATAATCGTTGCCACAGGGCCTTTACCAGTTTCTATTTTAGATTCAACTACAATGGCCTCAGCTAATTTATCATGCTCGACATCTAGATTTAAAATATCCACTTGCAATAAAATGTTATCGAGTAGTTTATCAAGGTTAATTTTTTTTAAAGCAGATATCTCTGTTTCTAAAACATCGCCCTGATAACTTTCTACAACAATTTCATGTGTTAAAAGATCGTTACGAACTTTATCTGCGTCTACATCGGGTAAATCTGTTTTATTGATTGCTAATACTATGGGAACTTTAGCAGTCTTTGCATGTGAAATAGCTTCAATAGTCTGAGGTTTCACACTATCGTTTGCAGCTACCACTAGGACAACTACATCTGTTAAATTAGCTCCTCTTGAACGAATATTTGTAAATGCTGCATGACCAGGCGTATCTAAGAATGTTATCGTACTGTCTTTATGCTTAACTTGGTAAGCGCCAATATGTTGAGTTATTCCACCTGATTCTTTTGCTGTTACATTTGTATTTCTTAATGCATCTAATAAAGAAGTTTTACCATGATCAACATGGCCCATAACCGTCACGATCGGTGGTCTAGGTTTAATATTTGATTTATCAGTTTTTTGATATCCGGCAATAATTTCATTTAGACTAATAGAGGCTTTTCGATTTGGAGTATGCCCAAAGTCTGCAACTATTAATTCTGCTGTATCCCCATCGATATATTGATTTGCTGTTGCCATTATTCCACTTTTCATTAATGATTTGATAACATCACCTGTTTTCTCTGACATTCTGCTAGCTAACTCTTGAACTGTAATTTTTATGGGAATATCTACATCCCTTATTATTTTTGAGCTACTGGTAAGACTAGGTTTATATTTAGTTTTTTGTTTTTCTCTTGCTCTTTTTACTTTTGATAAGCTTGGAAGTTTCTCGTAATCAGGCTCTCCCTCTAGTAGATTATTAACAGCTAAAGAAGATAATTTTTTTTGAAAACCCGAAGCATTAATAGTCAACTTTTTTCTAATAGGTGCTGCAGGAGATTTAGATGTTGAATTATTAGACTTTGGTGCGGGTTTAGAGACCTTTGTTGTAGTGGATGGTTTGTTATCTTTATTCATATAAATTCTATACTAGTCTAAATAAATTTCTCTTGCATCCATAATAATCTTCTCAGCAACAGCCTTATCTATTTGTCTGTACAGAATTCCATCCTTGCCAATAAGTTCATCGGTAGAAAGGTCTGCAAGATCTTGTCTTGTCATAATTTTCTCATCAATAAGGATTTTTAGAATTTTATTATCAAACTCATCAATTGTTTTTAAATATTCCTCAACAGCCGATTCATCTATTAATTTTTGAAGATTTAATTTTTCATTTTCAACGTATTGAGATGCTCTAGAGTGTATTTCGATAGCTAATTCTTCATCAAATCCTTCAATTTTTTGAATATCTGCTACGTTAGCGTTATTGATTTTTTCAACACTATTATAACCTTCAACAACTAAAAGTTGGGCTATCATATCCTCTAAGTCCAATTTTTCAGCAAAAAGTTCAGTTACAGTTTTAAATTCTGCTTGACGACGTTCGGTATCTTCTTTTTCGGTAAGAATATCAATTTCTAGACCTGTTAAAATTGAAGCAAGCTTTACATTTTGACCTCTTCGTCCTATTGCAATGCTCAACTGATCTTCTGGAAGAACTACTTCAACTTTGTTGGAACCAGGAAACTCATTAACTTTTGCAACTTCTGCTGGAGCAAGAGCGTTCATAACATATCTTGATTGAACTTCTGACCAATTCACAATATCAATTTTTTCACCTTGCAATTCATTAACAATTGCCTGCACTCTAGAGCCTCTCATACCAACACATGCTCCGACAGGGTCTATGGATTTGTCATTTGCGCGAACAGTAATTTTTCCTCTACTACCAGGATCTCTTGCAACTGACATGATTTCAATTTGTCCTTCATATATTTCAGGAACTTCTTGAACAAAAAGTTTTGCCATAAATTGAGGATGAGTTCTTGATAAAGAAATTTGATGACCCTTGACTTCTTCTTTGATGTCAAAAAAATATGCTCTGATACGATCTCCATTTTTAAAATTTTCTCTAGGAATAAGTTCATCTTTTCTAAGAAATCCCTCGGCTTTTCCTAAATCTACAATAATATTTCCAAATTCAATTCTTTTTACAATTCCAGATAATACTTCTCCAACCTTATCTTTGTAATCATTAAATTGTCTTTTCTTTTCAGCTTCACGGACTCTAGTGTAAATAACTTGTCTAGCCATATTAGCAGTCACTCTTCCAAAACTTACAGCTGGAAGTTCTATATGAATTTGGCTTCCTATTGATGCTTCAGCATCATGTTTTTTGGCTTGTTCTAATAAAATTTGATTTGATTGCAGAACTGGATCAATTGTTTCTACAACATCTTTGATGTGTGTTAATTTAAAATTACCTGTGAATCTATCAATCACAGCTTTAATATTATTTTCTAATCCGTACTTAGATTTTGCAATTATTTCAAAAGACTCTTCCATAGCTTGCATAACTATATCCAATTCAATTCCTTTTTCTTGCGAGACAATGTCTGCAACTTTTAATATTTCATTTTGATTCAACATGTTTTAAATTCTGGTTAAAAAAAAAGGCGGGCTAACCCACCTTACGGTTAATTACTTTTACGAACGCTAAAATAGAATAATTTACTATTTTTGTCTAAGGCTTTTTTCTCATATTTAGTGCCAATTGCATTGAAAATGCTATATTGCCACATATCTGGTGTCTTTATCTTGGTTTTGAAGCCATATTTAGAAACTAAAATGAGAGCATCAAGAAAATAGTCGCCATGATCAGTAGCAAATTCCAATGACGATTCAGGCTTCATTGCTGGTATAATTTGTTCCAAAAGACTAGCACTAAAAGTTCTTCTTTTTTTATGTCTTGTTTTAGGCCAAGGGTCTGGGAAAAAAACTCTTACTGTATCTAGAGAATTCATTGGAAGATGGGTAACTAAACTTTGAATATCACTATGAAAGACAAATAAATTTTTTAGTTTATGTTCTGACTGATAGCGAGCTACACGAAGAATACCGTCTATAAAAATATCACAGCCAATAAAAGTTTTATCTAAATCTTTTGATGCATCTTTAGATATCTTCATCCCATCACCTATTCCTATTTCAAGAACTAAAGTTTTATCTATGATTGATTGAAAAAAAGTATTTGTAGGATCAAATAATAAATTTTGAAATCGAGATAGTCTTTGAAAAGACTTACCTTGCTTTCTACCAAAATATTTACCTTCTGATACGGTCATAAAAAATTCCTAACATATACATTAATAAGATTAATATAATTGCGATATTTAGAAAAGGTTTGCATTCTTGCTCATTAGAAGATTTGAAAATATCAAAGTTTATATAACCTTTTTTGTTATTATTAATTTTATCTAGAATTTGACCATCAGTATTTACAACTGCAGAGATACCGGATGGTGTAGATCTAACTAAAATCATTTTTTGCTCTACACTTCTTAATAGAGAGTTTTTAAAATGCTGACTTGGCCCAATATAATTACCAAACCAAGAGTCGTTAGATATTTGTAATATGAAATCTGTTTTACAAATATGATTATTAATACGTGAGTAATCAAAAATTGACTCAAAACAAATCATTGGGCTAACAATAAAATTTTTATTTAAGTTTATATGATTATTGTCTTCCCCCTTAGAAAAGCTAAGACCCATATCTAAAAATTTACTAATTTTGTAACCATCGAAAGGTATATATTCACCAAAGAGAACTAATTTTTGCTTATCATAAGACTGCTCGACATCTCCCTTATTATTAATGTAATACATTCGGTTATACAGCTTGTCATCTGTAAGGGCATTAGCACCTAGGATAAGATTTTGATTATTTGATAATAAATTTCCAATTCTTTTTAAAAGAGCTTTTTTATTATTAAGATCAAGGTTTAATGCGCCCTCTGGCCAAATGATTAGATCAGAATTTGGATGCTCTCGAAGTGCTTCTTTTGTTTGTTTTTCGTATATTTCTAACTTTTTTATTGTTGAAATATTGACTAACGACTCTTTAATATTTGGTTGAATGATGAGTATAGAAATTGAATCGCCATCTTTATCATAAAATCTATCTTTACTAAAAGATATGAACTGTAGGCTATACACAACAAGTATGAGTAAGGAACATAACAAAAGAATAATTTTTTGCTTATTAAAAAGACCATAAAGAAAAAGAGCTATTAATAAATGATTGATAATACCAAATCCATAAATTCCAATAAACTGTATAATTTTCAAAATATAGAAATTATTCACCCAAATAATGGATGATGGATTCCAAGGGAACCCACCTAATAAAAATTCTTTAATTATTGAAACTAAAGTTAAGGAAAGAGGTATGAGTATTATTCTAATATTTCTTTGATTAACAATCTTATTAAACAATCCAATAAAAAATATATTTAACAAGGCTAAAAAAATTGATAGTAAAAAAATCATCAAAATTCCTAGCATAATATACAATGGCCCTCCTGTTTGAAAAGATTGTGATATCCATGAAAGTGAAAAAAAATAATTTAGAAAAAAGAATAGAAAAAGTAATTTTAAATTAAAAATTTTTTCACTAAGGTATAAGTAGAAAATTATTGTAAAAGAAAAAAAATAAAAAGGTGTAATAGATAAAGGAGGAGTTGATAAGAAATAAAAAAAAGAAGCTAAAGGTATTAAGATATAGAAATAATTTTTTTTCGATAACACACTATTTGGCTTTCACGCCATGCACGATGACTTCTAAAACTTTTCTAGTGGAAGCTTTGAAAATAGTAAATGAAAGCCTTTTATTAATTTTAAACTTCTCATTTTTTTTTGGTATTCTTCCTGCGATATTAAAGATAATACCACCAATTGTTCCAACATCTTCTTTTAAGTTTTCCGGAATTTGTATGCCAAATTCTCTTTCAAAATCATCAACAAGCATGGCAGCATCCATAATAAGTTTTTTATTTTCCACATGGTATAGGGGGTCTTCTTCGCTATCATGTTCATCTTCGATTTCTCCAACAATCTCTTCAACTAAGTCTTCAATTGTAACTAATCCAGCAATAGAACTATATTCGTCAATCACCATAGCCAAATGCGTGTTTTTCTTTTTCATTTTTTGCAATAAATTAAAGACAGGAGTTGTTGACGGTACAAAAAGCACCTCCCGCATTAAAGATTGAATTTTAAAAGATTTTAAATTGATTTTCTTGAAAAGATCCTTGATATGTACCATTCCAAGACAGTTATCTAAATCACCTCTTACCACAGGCATTCTAGAATGAGCCTCTTTGTTGATAATCTTAATAAGTTTTTCTTTTTTAATATTTTCATCAATGAAAACAATTTCACCTCGAGGAACCATGACGTCATCAGCAACTTTTTTATGAACATTGAGTAAGTTATTAAAGATTTTTTTTTCTTCTATCTTAGCTATTCCTGAAGTGTCAGATGTAGCCGATATAAGGTTAATAAGCTCAGATTTAAAAGTATCATCTTTAATTAAATCTTTTAGTAACTTAAGAGTTAAGTTTTTTTTAAGTTTCATGAGTTGCCTTTAATCCTAAGTTAATCATACAAATGTTTTCTAACATCCTCATAGTTGCTCTATTATTTTTATCATAATGGCTGAATTTAAATAAATGAAGCATACCGTGAACCATTAACATAAAAAAACTTTGTGATGAATATTTTCCATTTTTGACAACGTAACTTTCTGTAATTGCTATATCTCCAGAGAAATTAATATCACCAAAAGAAATTACATCTGTAATTTTATTTTTTCCTCTAAAATTTTTATTTAGTGATCGAATTTCTTCATCATCAACGATCTTAATACAGATTTCTGATGAACCCTCAATGTAGTGAAGAGACTGAAAATATGCTGAGAGTATAGAAAGTTGTTTTTTAGAATTTTTAATAAATTCATTAAATTTTTTATCACCCATGAAAGAAATCTTTAGTTTTTTATTTTTAATAATCAAAATTAAAATTTATTTATCGTAGGCATTAATAATTTTTTCGACTAATCCGTGACGACAAACATCGCTACTATTTAAATGAACAAAACCTATGTCTTTGACTTTTTCTAATTTTTCCATTGCATCCATCATTCCGCTTTTAGCATTATCTGGAAGATCTTTTTGACTCAAGTCCCCTGTAATAACCATTTTGCTGTCTTGGCCTAATCTTGTTAAAAACATTTTCATTTGGGTCGGTAATGTATTTTGCGCCTCATCTAAAAT
>Ga0209425_10003914_pt1 | contig 15502 bp, 16 predicted proteins | sample COG_05_FD_184749 | JGI IMG/M metagenome (GOLD analysis project Ga0209425, IMG submission 184749) | Pelagic Microbial community sample from North Sea - COGITO 998_met_05 (SPAdes) (version 2) | ecosystem: Environmental > Aquatic > Marine > Neritic zone/Coastal water | place: Helgoland, sampling...
GGTACAATAGTATACGATGCTACCGATAAGGTACTAGGCCGATTAGCAAGTGTAGTTGCGAAGCAATTACTCACGGCTAGAAAAGCAGGAAATCCCATGCGTATTATCGTGTTAAACGCAGAACATGCAATAGTATCAGGACCTAGGTCAAGAGTTTTTGCTGATTATGATTTTAAGTATAAATTAAATCATCCTCGTAAAGGACCATTCTTTCCTAGAATGCCAGACCAAATAATGAAGCGTACCGTTAGAGGTATGCTTCCTTATCAAAAGAATAGTAGTGGCCGTAATGCAGTTAGAGACCTTAGGGTAATGATAGGTTGCCCTGCAAATCTTTCTGGAGAAGAATTACCTGCTGGACACACTTGGGGGGATACATCTGCTTTAGATCGTCCATTACCTGTAAAATTTGTACGACTCGGTGAGATATCATCTTCACTTGGCGTAGACGCGACACGATGGGGAGGTCAGTGAATATGGCTAGGAAGAAAGGAAAAATTTCAGTTGAAACCAGTGGTAAAAGAAAGACTGCAATTGCTCGTGCTACTGTTCGTAAAGGACAGGGCAGGGTACGCGTTAATAGTCAGCCAATCCATATTATGGAACCAACTCTTGCTCGTCGTAAAGCATTAGAACCTGTTCAGATAGCTGAAGCAATGGGTCGTCTTAATGACGTAGATATCGTGGTAGATGTCCAAGGCGGTGGCCAAATGGGTCAGGTTGATGCAATTAGAACTGCCATTGCTCGTGGATTAGTAAAGTGGAACGGCGGTGCGGTTGGAGAAGATGAAGAATTACGTGAAGAATATCTAAGATTTGACCGTAGTCTTCTAGTGAATGATCCAAGACGCAAGGAACCTAAGCATCAAATGGGCCGTGGTGCTCGTGCTAAATGGCAAAAGTCTTACAGATGAGGTGAAGAAGTATGTTGATACCAGTCCGATGTTGGAGTTGTGGCAAAGTTATTGCTCACAAGTACGAAGAATACAAAGAAGCAGTAGTAAATGGAGAAGAGGCCCAGATTGCATTAGATAATCTTGGTATCGAAAGATATTGCTGCCGTAGAATGTTCGTTGCTCATATCGATTTAATCGATGAGATAGCACCGTTCAGCATTGCTCGTGAAAACTAAGTTTTTACTTAGGTTAGGGCTTTGAACGAATAATTACCCCCGTAGAATACTTGGGGCCTGTAGGTTAGCTTGGTCTATACTTCGCGGCTGGGGGTCGCGCGACCCAGGTTCAAATCCTGGCTGGCCCACCATTAATGCACTAGCTTATGTAAGGAGATTCTGATACCTCAATACGCACGTTCAAGTTACCTGCCCCATCTCAATAGATATGGTTGAGGAGCGCCCAATAGGCGGTGATAAGCGAGAGCTTGTATCTTGGTTAGTAGGCCAGATTTCATACCACTCTGATCTTTATTACAATAAGGCGGCGCCAATCATTTCAGATACAGAATTCGACTTACTGTGGGCAGAGTTGAAAAAATTAGATCCAGTTAATCCTCAGTTAGAGAAAGTAGGTTTTGATTCTATTCCTGGGACAAACAAGATAAACCATTTGTTTCCAATGAGAAGTTTAGATAAGGCCACAGGAATTGATGAAATTAAACACTTTATCTCCGAAACAACGTCTCAAGGTAGACAATTTGTATGTCAGCCAAAACTCGATGGTTCTGCTCTTTCTTTAGAATATAGAAGAGGGCGATTGGTGCGAGCGGCAACACGAGGAAATGGTTCTCGCGGTGAAGATGTAACTGCGAACGCCAGACGAATATCCAACGTTCCTGAATCAATTGATTGGAAAGGCGATTGTCATATACGGGGAGAGGTAGTAATGCCATTATCAATTTTCAGGGAAAAATATTCTGCAATCGCTCCAAATCCTCGAAACTTAGCTGCCGGGTGTCTTCGACAAAAAACAATTCACTCAGGTAAAGCTGAAGCAGAAGATTTGATTTTTCTTGCATATGACGTTAAGTTCCCTGATATCAATTCACGTCATCCAGATAGTCCATCACCGCCTAAATTTATTTTTGATTCTGAATCTAATGATTGGCTCTCTAGTGTGGGTATAGAAATAGCAGGAAATACTGTTTCTTCTGCAGAAAATCAGGATATTATGGCCCAAAAAATACTTTCTATAACGGAATATTGGACGGCAGAGAGAAAAGATGCTGAATGGGAAATTGATGGAGTAGTAATAAAATTAGATTTACTCTCAAAAAGAGAATTGCTTGGAATGACTGCACACCATCCTCGGTGGGCTTTGGCCTGGAAATTCCCTCCTGAAGAAGCGACCACTGTTCTAATGAGTGTTGATTGGCAGGTTGGAAGAACAGGAACGGTTACTCCAGTTGCTCGAGTCGCCCCAGTAGCAGTTTCCGGAGTAACAGTAGAGAATGTAACATTACATAATTCTGGAGAATTAAATAGACTGAAAATCTCTATTGGAGACAAGGTCAGAATTGTTAGAAGAGGAGATGTTATCCCTAAAATAATCGAAGTAATCGATAAAGCAAAAATCTCTGATTTAATGGATAGAACTCATTCTAATGGAACTAAATTTAATGAAGAATTACCAAATCATTCTCCGATTATTATTCCATCATTATGTCCCCGTTGCTCTACTAAATTAATAGAAGAGGGGGCATTTATTCGTTGTACCAATTTGAACTGTCCATCTCGTTTAGAGAGAACCATATTATATTGGTGTAGAGCATTAGAAATGGATGGGATAGGTGAGAAACTAGTAGAACAATTGTGTTCAAACGGTTTAGTGAAATCTCTCCCTGATCTTTATACTCTAAATGTAGACGATATTTCTAACCTTGAACGCATGGCTACAAAATCAGCAACTAATGTCGTGAAAGAACTTGATTCAAGTAGAAAGTTGACTCTTGGAAAGTTTCTTTTTGCACTTGGCTTACCTGGAATAGGCCCAGAAATAGCAACGTCAGTAGCTTCTAAAGTGAGAACAATCGAAAATTTATTCGAATTAGTTAATTCTAGAAATGACGATATAGATTTTAATCATGAAGGAATACAGCATGAATATAATCGAGCAACAAGAGAATTAACTGAGATTGATGGTGTGGGTGAAACTGTTGCAAATCAGATATTAGATGGATTAGCAATAAGAATGGAATTTGTGTCTGAACTCTCCAACCAATTAGATATTTCTCCTGAATTAAATTCTCAATTAACTGGCCATTTACATGGAAGAACATTTTGCATTACAGGAACTTTAACACGTCCCCGTAAACAAATAGCATTAATGATAAAAGCAAATGGTGGCAAAGTAGTTTCATCTGTTTCTGGTAATTTAAGTTATTTAGTTGCAGGCGATTCCTCAGGTACTAAATTAGAAAATGCCAAAACTCTAGGTGTTAAGATACTGTCTGAAGATGAATTAGATAGATTATTAAAATTAGAAAAACCTTCTGAACAAGTATCCATAGAAACTCAAAAATCTTTGATGGATTTTTGATTATCCATACATATTCGAGTTTTCACCAGTGGCATTTTCAGCTCCCGGATTTAATTGTAAAGCCATCATTTCTTTAATTTGTTCTTCAATCCTTTGTGCTTCTTTTAACAACGGTTCTGAGTCTAAATATATCGCTGGTAATAATTTATCTAGGCAATTAATAATTCTTGCCGCAGCTCTAGAGTCCGGTATTGAACCATTTCCAAATTCTCCTGAGGCTTCTGCTAACATTGCAATAGTATTTATTTCTCTTCTTCTACTTTCACCCATCATTACTCCAGTCATTCCACCAACAATGCCTTGCTTCAGAAGAGGGACCTGTAATTCCTTCAGTATTTTATGAGATTCCAAAATTGCACCAATTCCTAGTAAAGATCCATCAGAATCATCTTCATCAAATATAGTATGTTTATTTTCTATACCTGGTGAATATGCGTCTATCATTATTGTTGCACTAGCATTGCACTCCTTAATCCAATCAATTAGCGACCCTGCCAATGGTAAGCATAATTCAGGTGCGACTTGTATCTCTGAAGCAATTAGAACGACTCTATTACACTCTTCCATGTTGCATATTGGTTCTCCTGCATAGAACCTTAGTGGTGGTAAAGGCATTCCATCTTGAACTAAGCAAACTGCTGGTAAAGAAGGATGTCTTACTCCTCCTACCAATTTCAATTCTAACTTATCCACTAAGTAATGCGCTACAATACTACTAACAAACCCCAATGAGGGAAAACAGTTGACTACAAGCGCTCCTGTTAAATCGATTTCCGAATCTACTTGAACCTCTGGTTGTGACATCATTATTGGACAGTAACCGGCCGATGGTGTTAATCCTTATGACATCCCGAGCATAACATCAGGTAATGATGCGGGCTGAAAAATAATGGAAGGGACTTTATCTTCACATCAATTATCGCCATCTTCTTGGAATCGGTTTGAAGAATGTCCACGTAAATATTGGTTATCTAGACAGCGTTTACCTCGAAAAGCAAGTATGCCCGCGTCGATGGGAAATGCGATTCATAATTCTGTAGAAGAAATATGTAATCTTGATGTTTCTAATAGAGATGATTCTGAAACTGGTTGGTTATCCAAATCAATGAAAGAAATTTTAGATAAGCATTGGGAAATAGAAAAAAAGATTTTTTTAGAAACACCCAGAAGACCTCGTTGGAAACCTCATCTGATTAGTAAAGCTAGAGAAGGCTTTATTGGCGCATTAAATATTCTTTTTATCAAATCTAAACAGAGTGAGAAAAAGTTCTCAGAAGTGTCTGTTGGTGATTGGAAAAATATTCAATCAATATTATTATTAAACGAAGGTACATTAGTTTCAGAAGATGGAAAATTAATCGGTAGGTTAGATTTATTAGTTAATGATTTAGATAATAATGGTCAATCAAAAGGTTGGATTGTTGCAGATTTAAAAACTGGAAAACCTCCTCAAAAAGATCTAAATGAACGAGTAATTAGGCAATTATTATTCTATCGAGATTTATTGAAAGAAACAACTGATGACTATCCTCTCGTCATTGCTGAAGGATGGTATTCTTCTAATCAAGAAGTATATCCGGCTATAGGTAAATCAGTATTAATTAATGCAAGAAAGACGTGGGAAAAGATGAAATTAACTTCTGAACCATTTATTGGCACCCCCAATTTTCAATCATGTAGGTTTTGTGAATATAAGGCGTGGTGTCCGGATTGGTGGGTTGCTAGAAGCGAAGGAGTACTCTCAGAATCTGAAATGTTTCGTGATGAAGTAGTTAGGTTAATTCGATTCGACGAGACCTCGGGAGCGGCTCTATTTGAGCGTCAATCTCCCTTGGGTAAAGACGGAGAAGTTATTGAATCAGAAATCCGATTTGGAGGCTTTGTAAAAGATAGAGCCTTCGAACAAATATCCGAATTAATTTCATCCGGATATGAAGGGCCTATATTTCTCGGAAGTATCCGTGCTGAAGGGAAAATAATACACTTAGGGGACTGGAGCGAGATCCTTAGGTGGTCACCTTTATTGAAATCAATAAGGGTAAATTAGTCGATGAATTGTGAACTATATTTTTTTGAAACTGATTTTGGTATAGGACTAGATGGAGAAAATAGCCATCTTAAATAGCGAGGGTCTCTTTTTTGAATTTCCCCCAAAGTTCTTCCTTTATACTTTCCAAAGGCAATAATAATCTCTGAATTACTAATTCTTAAATTCCCTCCTGATCCCTCTACAGGTTCTAAATCCACTAATCCCGGGCCTAATGAGTCTTGATTTCTAACTCCAGCAAGAGAATCCTGTAAATCATCAATCGAACCTCTGAAAAATCTAGGATAGGCTTTCATAATTTCCCAGAGTAAAAATAGTGTTGCACCAGCATCAGCATCAGCTCGATGAGCATTCTCTAGATTGATTCCATATTTATTACAAAGTATACCTAGGGTGTGTCTGCCCGGGATTTTTAATTTTCTTGCAATGACATATGTATCGATTATCGCTCTTGGCCTCGGAGTTTCAACACCCGCTCTGAGGCATTCCATTTCAAGAAATTTCCAATCAAATTTAATTACATTATGGCCAACAATTATTGCCCCCTCCATCATTTTTGAAATATTTGATATATGCTGAGAAAATTCACCTGAATTTTTGACATCTGAATTTTTAATTCCATGCACGTTAGTCGAATCAACAGGTATTCTTTTTCCGGGATTAACTAATGATTGAAGATTTATATGACTGCCATCTATATCACTTCCCACAAGCGCATATTCGACAATACGTTCTTTTCTCATATCGAATCCAGTAGTTTCTAGATCGAATCCTAAAACTCGAAATCCACTAAATACCTCTCCAGACACGAACAAACGAACGAGGACTCATCCATTAACTCATCCATTCGGATTTTTTCCAATCATGGAGTTTTCCTTATGATTTACTGAATCAATCCAACATTGCTATGAATGCTGGATTGTGCACAGGCATCTGATGACGTCAACTAGGGCCAAAAGTTTCTCGATATGTTGCATGATATTATTAGTTTCAGTTTCTGGATGTACAGGTCTTTCTTCGACAACTCCTAATGCCGAAATTATATCAGATGCAAATGAGATAAATGTGGGAGATGTCATAAATTTTGATGCTCGAGATTCAACAACTCCTTCGCCTTCAATAATTACAGATTATACCTGGGATTTTGGAGATGGAGAAATTCGAATGACGAAAGCAGGAATTATCAGTCATTATTTCCAGACATCAGGGAATTTCGAAGTTCAACTAACTGTAACAAATGATTATGATGAGTCTGATTCAACATCAATTAATGTATTTGTTAATTCTCCTCCATCAATTATCATTAGTATGCCAGGATATGTAAAGACAGGAGAAACCGCAATATTAGACGCCTCTAGCTCTTTCGATCCGGAGGGAGGATCTTTAGAATATATTTGGGATTTCGATAAGACTGAAGATAGTGATGGGGATGGTAATGCAGCAGGTGATGCAGATGCCAATGAGGTTATTGCAGAGATTGAATTTACTGAACCTGGAAATCATACAGGGATACTAACCGTAGTTGATGACAAAGGCGGCATTTCCTCAGAAGAGTGGACAATCATGGTAGTTTCAAGAAATTATCATGTGTCATGGGAAGAACAAACAATCGAATTTTCTTGGTCCGGTTATCTTGAGCAAGACGAAACTGTTTCTTTTAGCCATGAACCGGGATTAGGCGCTAGAATCATGCATGTCAATGCAACATTAACTTTAGCACGAGATATTATTCCAATAATGTGGCCTGAAGATAACTTTTCTTTGTATCTAGATTTGCCAATGAATGGTTGGACAACCTTTACTTCTACAAGCCATGATAATATTACAGAAAATGCTACTGCATACATATCTAGAGATAATATGAATGATGTACCCAATAGTGATTATACAATTCAATCTGATTCATCTGAATCCATCATCATTAATCTGTTAAGTGAAGCAGGGCAAAGGTTTGGTCAAGGAGATTGGATTTGGTCTATTTCTGCTGATGAATGTGACCCAGACTTACCTGTTGATGGAGTAGATCCAGACACAGGCAATGATTGGGATTTACAAATAGAGTTTGTAATTTTAATCCCAAGAGTTAGTGAAATTGGAATTTAAATTTCAATCTATCTGTGGGAAGGGCTTTCAAGTAATTCTCTATGGCAAGGGTATGGTCAAAGAGATGGAGATAACAAAAGTCTCAATTCGCGATCGTCTTATTGCTGATTTGAAAGTCATTATGCAGAATCCCCGCGACTATGATTTCGCTCCTCGTGCAGAGATTAATGGCACTACACTTCTTATCAAAAATAATGACGATGAAGACTCTACAACATCATTTGAGCTTGACTCTGAAATGATGCAAACAGTAGAAAGAGATCGAATGCTTGAATTGAGAGTAAAATTCAATGTAGAAGGTATGCACGGCGTTCTTTTGCATAAAACCCCTAATCCAAGAGATGGTCCAAAATCAAAGAAGTTGGCTCAACCAAGTTGGAAAACAATCCTTCCTTTAGAACTTTAATCATCCAACCTTTAACCGTCGGAATTAAACACGGACCTTCTCTCGATTACCTATTGGACCCATAGTGTAGCCTGGATATCACTGGGGCTTGCGGAGCCTTAAACCCGTGTTCAAATCGCGGTGGGTCCGCCATTAATGCGTTTTAGTGATAACTCTAGCAAATCATCTATGCATAGATTTCAAATCCATGACGTATTACGATAAACATGGCTTTTACCTCTTCACGAAGAATTGATTTTCCAATGGTCGATCTTGCAGGCATTGTTTATTATCCAAGATTCTGGGACTTAGCACATCGTTTTTACGAGGAATCATGGGAATATACTTGCGATATTCACTATAATGAATTATTACAAAAACACCGCATAGGATTTCCGTTGGTACATAGTGAAGCGAACTTTCATCATCCACTTAGCTATGGGGATACAGCTGTCTGTAAGATTGTAGTAAAAAATATAGGAGACACATCTATAACTTGGTTTTTCGAAATATTTAATCAAAATGATGTATTATGTTGGACGTCAAAACAAACTACTGTGTGCACGAGTATGGATTCAATAATTGACAAAATATCAGTCCCAGAATGGATTAGAACAGGTCTTTCTCAAATTATTATAGACTAATATAGCCTACTCTTTTGGCCATTTTTTAGATAAAGCACCTCGTAGGTCATCATTCATTTTAGCGTCCCACCAGTTCGCATTTCTCCAGATGGCGTAACGCCCCCTTATCCCCCTTAAATCTGCACGATCTAATTTACTACCTTGAAAATTAGATAAATTCATTCTGGCTTTAAGGAAAATGGCATCACGCATATCTGCATGGTCAAAAGCTGCTTTCATCAAATTTGCTCGTTTGAACGAAGCCTTTCGTAAATCCGCACCAGAAAGATTTGCTCCCTCTAGATCTGCTCCATCGAATACAGCCCTTCTTAAATCAGCACCCGATAAATCAATACCACGCAAATCTTCTCCTACGTGTGAAGTATACGACCAATCTTTTTTTTCAGATTTTTCTTCAGTCACGGGACATTCTCTCCAGATAATTCCGTCCAGCATCAGTCAGTACAACGTACCTGTTCTTTTTTGGCATACCTGCAGGATATTCTAGAAACGGTTCTTGTTTTTTTCCAGAGACTCCTCCTTCTAACATTCTGTTAATATACAGGGAGAGATTCCATTTTTCGACATCATTTTCTTCCCATTTTCCTGACTGAGAGACTAATATTTTCAATTCTCTTGGTGGTGTATTGGTTTCTTTTTCAACAAATCTCAAATAATGAATAGCCGCTAAAATAACATCTCCAGTTTTTTCGATTCCACAAGAATCTAAAACTCTCCTAAATGCAGAGCCACGTTCAGGGATTCCAGTTTGTATTGCCCTCTGAGCCGCTTGTTCAACTGCTAAATCTCTAGCGTTTCTAATTGCAGAAAGATTGGCTGCCCATGAGCCATTTTCTTTAATTTTCAGCCAACCATCATTTACTTCTTTAGCAGACCCTGTCAAGTCGATAACGTCAGAACCAACTTTGATGTAAATTCGTCCCATACCAGAATCCCCATCCTCACTCATATTAACTCGGAGATGCCCTATTTAGTTAAATCCTAGTATTATTTTTTAACAAAAAGTGATTTTTTAACTGCGAGATTTAAGATAACCAACCAACTGGGATACATGATGAGCAACGACAATAGTGCTGGCTATCCATTAGTTTTGCATGCCGAAGCAGACCCTAGCCGACTCGGAGGAACTGCAATTTGTGGCTTCTCGACAGTTGGTTCAGTTGGCGTAATTACGACCTCTCATTTGATATCTGCTCTTGGATTAGACGCCATGGGTACAGTACTTCATCCTCAATTTCCTGCGATTGCATTGATTCATGATTCAGTACCGAAACATCCTGTTCGTGTGTATCAGGGAGAAGGTCTGGGAGTATTCACATCTGAAATCCAATTTCCTAATGAAAAAGATATTTACTTTGGCGAAACGGTACTTGAATGGTTTACTAAAGGAGGATTTGATCGCTTAATTGTCGTCGATGGAGTAATCAGTAACGAACTTGGTATCAAGGAAGAAGGCGAATTATGGGGCGTATCTTCAACCCAAGAAGGTAGAGACCAACTTGATAAAGCAGGAATTCGCCGAATTCAACAAGGTATCGTTTCTGGTATTGCTGGCTATTTAATCGCTGAAGGCGAGCGACGCGGGCTAGAAGTTTCAGCATTATTAGCGGAATGTAACCCTATGTATCCTGATGCTCGAGCAGCTTTAATAGCAGTAGAAGGAGTAAGTGAACTAATTGATAGAGAAATTCCAATTCAAGATTTATTGAATGATGCAAGAAATATCGAAGAGCGTGTGAGGGAGGCTTTCAATCGAGCACAGAAAACAGCTTTACCTGCACCAATCGATGACGATGATGACGATGAAGTTCAAATGGTGTTTTGATTAATAGAATGGATTTGTTCCCGCAGCATGATCTGTAGTATCGATGATTTCTGATATTCCTGGAACATTATCAGTAATCATGACTTCAACTCCTTGTTTTAGTGTAACATCTACCATCCCACATCCTTGACAACCGCCTCCGAAAGCGATGTATGCCTTACCTTCATCAACTCCTAGTAAATCCACATGTCCTCCATGTGATGCTACTGCTGGGTTTACGTGCTCAGCAATTACATCTGCTACACTTTGAGATAAATCATCAATCCATAGCGGATTGGGATTATCGAATGCAAACCCCCCTCCCATAAGGGTCTCTTTGTAGTCTAAAGTAGTGCCATTGATATATTGAACACTTTTTTCTGCAATTAATAATTTGAGACCATTAGATTCAGTTTCAACATCGCCATCCTTAGCATCTTTAATAGGCACTAATTGCAAATCATAATTGAAGCCTTTTGCCCCTCTTCCAACAATTTCGATACGAACTGCTAGATTTGTATCTTCTCCTTGAGAGATATATTGATTCAACATATCTTGAGCTTTCTCTGTAATGTCCAGCATGTTACTCAATGTCTTGCAATGGGTGCCCTTTATTCAACCTGTCCTCAAACAGGCAAGACTCTTGACTCTTGTTCCTTACGGCACATCATGTCTGTCACGGATGTCAATGATGAATTTGGCAGACCTTTGAAAGATTTACGAATATCGGTAACAGATCGATGTAATTTTCGTTGTAGATATTGTATGCCAAGAGAACGATTTAATGAAGATCATACATTTTTGCCAAAAAGGGCGTTTTTATCTTTTGATGAAATTGAAAAAGTAGTACGTTCTACTATTTCCTTGGGTTTAGAAAAAGTTCGTATTACTGGAGGAGAACCTCTACTTCGGAAAAATTTACCAGAATTGATATCTAAATTATCCAAATTAGATATAGATATAGCATTAACTACTAATGCATCATTATTGAAAAAAAATGCAAAAGCCCTTCGTTTAGCAGGATTAAATCGTGTGACTATTAGTTTAGATGCATTAGATCCTGAATTGCATAAACAAATGTCTGATAGTAATATTTCTGTAGATTCAATTTTAGAAGGAATAGATGAGGCAGTTCGTGTTGGGCTTTCTCCTGTTAAGATTAATTGTGTAGTTCAGAAAGGAGTTAATGAAGAAGAAGTTAGTAAATTAGTACATTATTTTAGGGGAACAGGAATAGCCGTTCGATTTATCGAATATATGGATGTTGGACGTACGAATGGCTGGCAATTAGGGCAAGTAGTTCCTTCGGAAAATGTTCTCAATCATTTACAGAAAGAATTTGACTTAGTTCCAGTTGAACCTACAAATAATAGCGATGTCGCAGTAAGGTGGGCGCATAGCGATGGTTCGGGAGAAATAGGATTTATTTCTTCCGTCACCTCTCCTTTCTGTGGTGATTGTGTTCGTGCAAGACTATCTGCGGATGGCAGATTAGTCACTTGTTTATTTGCATCTGGAGGTCATGATATTCGGGCACTAATTCATAATGGTGCAGATGAGGAAATACTCCAAAAAGCGATTGCTGCAATATGGACGCGTAGAAAAGACCGATACAGCGAGATTCGTTCAGAAGATACTGCTGCACTGCCTCGTATAGAAATGTCTTACATTGGTGGCTGAGTTTTTTTCAAACATTCAACAATAGTATCCCATGAAGCATTGGTTCTAAATGATGGTTTAGAATAGTGAGATCTTGCGGCTTTAAAACCCTCCTCTCTAAGTAATTGTATCATAATATTTGGACTTGGAGGAGACCCTTGATTTTGCCAACTTGCTAAATCATCAGTTAAAATTAGTTGTTGACAATCTGCTACTTCTGCTTCATCTTCAATATACCTTATACTTCGAAGAATCCTTCTTTTCTCTAAATCGAAATCTCTTTCGGTCCAAGATAATAGATTCTCTTCTTCAAAATTAGTTGTGCATAATGATAATGCTTCTTCTTCCGTGAAACTTGACATGACCTCAGAATCGCCTATTGGGCCTATCCATAGTGGCCCAGATATACGTTTGTCTTTCCGGTCAATTGGATATGAAAGAGGTATGAAACAATGCATAGGAAGAGATTCAATAGAACTTTTTGGCATTAGTTTAGCATTCATTGATGCCAACACTTCATCAACTTTAGGCCCAGCTATCCTCCAACCTAAATTATTCTCTAATTCATTAGATATCTTAATCGATTTTGTAACCTTTACAGATACTCGTAAATGATGTGAGTCCCATATTGATAATATAGGTTGAATACTTCTATCATGACTTGCTGCATTTCTTGCTATACAAGCTAGTAAAACTCTCATGCCCGAATCATGAGCCAAACCATCTGTCTTTACTCTAGCTCCATATCTTCTCAATAATGCAGTTTTTGATGAACCAGTCAATGCGGCTGTGTCTGTCGCACTGACTTCTAAAATAGCTCTTCTAGCCAGTGACTGAATTGCAGTATCTAAAAACGGCATAGGTGAACCAAATGGATCCACGTCTACCCAATGCCACCCCTGATCTAAGACCGCAGTTCGAAAGTCTCCTTGACGTTGTTTAAGAATACCTTGTCCATGATTTGGGGGAAATCGTAAATGATTTTTAATAGCCCAATCTAATGATTTTTCGTTTAAATCACATATCGTAATCCTCATTCTTTCCGCTAAAGATTCAGGTAATTCATTGAGCCATCTCCTTGCTCTCAATCCGCTGGCAGACAAACCATCAATTGCATAAATCTCCGAATCTCCTAAAAATCCTGACTCAATAATATTCTTCATCAAGATCACACTTCTAGTTCTTGATCCAGCCATTGCTGGATTGTAGAATACTCTATCAGAATCTTTAGAAGAAGGTCCTAGTTTCTCTTTTGTAATTTTATGAGTAAGTTGTAAAAATGTGGCTCCTTCAAGGTGTATCAAACCCTTTTCCACTTCAAATCCTTCCTATTAATAATGTTCAAAAACAATTTCTGGATTAGCATGAGTAACTTTTCTTCCATCATCATGAATGTATCCAATACGCCTAGAACCAGGTAATTTTTCAGATAACCAAGATTCTACTGATTCAGCTACATCTTTGCTTACTGCAATGGTCATCCCCATCCCCATATTGAAAGTTCTATGCATTTCTTTCACATTTACAGAACCGTTCTTGGCCAGCCAATGAAATTCAGGTAATATGGGGAGAGGGGAATCTATATGCCAACCAAATCTATCATGTAATCTCAGTAAATTCGATAATCCCCCTCCTGTAATATGAGCCATAGCCTTTAGATCACTAACTTCACACGGACCAATTCCTTCTCTACAAGCTTTGATTAAATCAATCAAAGGATTTACATAAATCCTAGTAGGATTCAATAAAACTTCTCCTAAGGTAATTTCTCCTTCTGCAAATCTTTCTATTGTTCTATTAGGATGATTTGAATCAAAAGGTACTTTTTCGGTTAAAGAATCCCCAGAACGCTGTAAAATAGCTCTTACTAGAGTATATCCATTAGAATGTATGCCGCTACTAGGTAGCCCAATTAGTACATCACCAACTTCTAAATTCTCGCCAGTTATTTCTTCTCCTTTGGGAAACCAGCCTAAAGCAGTCCCTGATAAATCAAGTTCAGTGACTATACCCGGAAGCGTTGCTGTTTCTCCTCCTGCTAATGTTATTTTTGCTCTTTTACAGGCCTCTGCCAGAGACGCCCCGATGATGGCATGAGTACTTGGGTCGGTTTTTGGAACAGCAATATAATCTACAAAAGCAATAGGTTCTGCACCAACACATAGTAGGTCATTTACATTCATTGCAACACAGTCAATACCTACGCTTTGATACTGTCTAAGCTCATTTGCAATCATCAATTTAGATCCTACTCCATCAGTTGCTAAAGCCAACCTATTATCTCCAAATTCTATTATTCCTCCAAATCCTCCTGGAAGTGGAACTGGGGCCCCAAACTCTCCTTTTTGCCTAACTGACGCAGAAAGTGCTCCTACTAAACTAGCAACAGCCTCCCCCTCTGCATCTATATCAACTCCTGATGAAGCGTAGTCCAAAGGGGTGTCACTCATGGCCCTGCGAGTAATAACTACTGCATGAAACACTCTGTCTGATATTTTCTTTTGAATCGCGCTCTTGCCGTTATTATTATTTTTTTAATTATTAATATCGCAAACATGGCCAAAATGACATATTTAGACACATCCCCAAGAGACTCTATAACTGTTATAGGTAGTCGAAGGTGCTACCGGAACGTGAGTATCCTATGAATAACAAAAAAATAATTGCAATGATGATGACCCTGAGTATGCTAGCAGCAGCCTTTGCTGGATGCTTAGGCGGAGATGACGATGACCCAGAACCAGTAGTAGAATGGACACTGACACCTGCAGATGATGTAAGTGCAGATTTCATTACTTCTGACTGGACGCCGATTATCCCCAACTTGAACGCCGGAGAGATGTGTGATGCAATCCTTTCCTCCATGACCAAAACAGCTGACAGAGAAGTTGTTGTTGATTTCACCCGCGGTTACTATACTAGTAGTCAAGGTGTAATTGGTTCAGCGGATGCTACTGCTATCAACGATCCAGTTGATATGAATGTAGATGGTACTGTGGTTGCAGTACAGACTGGAACAACTTCAGATCTTTGGGCAAATGAGAATTTACCTCTTGCAACAATTCTAGCATACGAAGACTTCCCTCAAGTAACTGCAGCAATTAGTAATGGTGAAGCACACTATGCTATGGGCGATTCACCAGTACTAGCATTGTCTGGCGATTTAATGGTTACTTTCTCAGATGAGACTTTTGGTATGGCTGTAGCAGATGGCAATTCAGAACTTCTTGACGCATTGAATGTAGCAATTACAGCAGTAATTGATTCTGGCGAGTATGATCTAATCTTCGGAGCTTCTTTCGATGGTATGGTTGTATTAACTGATGATACAGACTCTTCAACAGCAACTGCATACCCTATGGCAAC
>Ga0209425_10003915_pt1 | contig 15500 bp, 17 predicted proteins | sample COG_05_FD_184749 | JGI IMG/M metagenome (GOLD analysis project Ga0209425, IMG submission 184749) | Pelagic Microbial community sample from North Sea - COGITO 998_met_05 (SPAdes) (version 2) | ecosystem: Environmental > Aquatic > Marine > Neritic zone/Coastal water | place: Helgoland, sampling...
AAATTCACCCATCCTGCTGGATTAAAACCATATCCGGGGTGATTATTTGCTTGAGGATCGTGTGAATACGAACCAGGGACGTAAGGCGTAGCATTTAAACGAGTTCTCTCAACTAATAAATCATACATTACTGTAGGGTCAAAAATACCAGCATAATTTGATTCTGGTAATTCTCCTTTAGAACAGCTAAAAATAAATAGCAATGAAAGAAATGATATATAAAGGGCTCTAATCATTTGAAGTTTTAAATACTGCTGTAACATCTATATCCGAATTTAATGTGAAAGTTACTGGGTTTCCTGTCCACCCATTTGACCAATTTTCAAAGTAATACTCTTCTTTTGGTGATGCACTTATGGTTATTTCAATTCCAGATGGAAGTAATGGAGAAATACCTGCTCTGTCTTGTACCCTTTGATATTTAAAATATTCGGATGGTTTAGTTAAATGTAAGCTTACCCATCCATTAGAACCAGCATATCCATTAGGACCAGCAATAAGGTTTAATTGGTAAAATGTAATATCTGGCTGTGAATCAATACTTTCTGGAGCCTGTAAGTCTACTTTTGAACACCCAAATAGAAAAAGTATGGATAGTAATAGTATTTTTTTCACAGTTAAATTTATTAATTATTTTAGAAAAAAAAATAGATATTTGAAATATGAATGATAGACCTAACGATTTAATTAAAATCAGACCAATTTTAAATTTAAAAAAATCATCTCAAATATCAGATGAAGAATCTTTTCAAAATGATACACTAAGACCAATAATTAAACTTCAGTCCCCTTTGTTAATTGAGACATATAAGAATTATATAGATAAACACAAAAATGTATTTTATGATCTATCAAACGAAAAGAAACTGGATTACATTGAAAATTCAATAAACAAAAATCAAAAATTTAGGAATCTTTTAAAAGGTATGATAACTGGTTTGTTTACTGTTGAGGAATATTTAGAGTATAAAAAAAATTCATCATCCTTAAATAAAAGAATGATGAATATTATTCTTAAAAGACTACAAGATAACTTGCAGATTTTTAAATTTGATTAGTTATTTCCTCCTAAAATAATAGGTAATCCACCTTCACCTGAACCTATCACAATAACTTTTGCGTTAGGTGATTCAGATAATTTTAATGTTGCTTCTATACCTTTCTCTTTAAGAATTCTTTCAGTTAATGATGCACTTAGAATTCTATTCGCAATAGCTTTACCTTCAGCATCAATTCTTTGTCTCTCAGCTTCTTGTTCAGCTTTAACAAGTCTAAACTCATATTCTAGAGATTCTTGTTCTTGTACTAATTTTCTTTCAATACCTTCTTTTATAGCAGTTGGTAATGTTACATCTCTAACTAAAACAGAGTTTAACTGAATATATTGTGATAAAACATTATCACGTGTTTCTTCAAAAATTTCATTTTGAATAGCATCTCTTTTAGTTGAGTATAATTGTTCCGGTGTATATCTTCCTACAACACTTCTTGCAACAGCTCTAATATTAGGCAGTAGAACTGAGTTTAAATAATTTTGACCTTTAGTTTGGTGTAAAAGACCAAGTTCGTCGTATAATGGTTGATATAAAATAGAGATATCTAAACTTATTTCAAGACCATTTGATGATAGTACCTGCATTCTCTCAAGAGCTTCTTGTTGTCTGACATTATAAGTTATAACCCTATTCCAAGGTGCAATAATTTTAAAACCTTCTCCTATTGGAGGAGCATCAGTTACTACACCACCACCTATTGTTTTAAATAAGACTCCTGCTTGACCTGACCCGATGTTCACAGATGATCTAGATATAAATACAATTAAGAATAGTGCTAATAAAATAATAGGTAAACCTATATTTGGTAAATTTTTCATTTAATTTTTAATTTTTAAGTTAACATTCCTCCATCTATATGGAGCACTTGCCCAGTAATATAACTAGACATATCTGAAGCAAGAAATACACATGCATTTCCTACATCACTTGGCTTTCCACCTCTTTTGAGGGGAATACTTTCTTTCCAAGAATTAATAACATCCTCTGATAGAGAGTCTGTCATGTCAGTTTCAATAAATCCGGGAGCAATTACATTACTCCTGATATTTCTTGAACCAAGTTCAAGAGCAACAGATTTAGAAAAACCAATAATACCTGCTTTAGAAGCAGAATAATTTGATTGTCCTGCGTTTCCTTTAACTCCAACTACAGAACTTATATTTATTATTGAACCACTTCTTTGCTTTAAGAAAGTTCTAATTGATGCTTTTGTAAGATTAAACACAGATGATAAGTTGGTGTTGACAACAGAATCAAAATCCTCTTTATTCATCCTCATAAGTAGATTATCCTTTTTAATACCTGCATTATTAACTAGTATATCAATCTTACCAAAGTCATTAATAACATCTTCAACAAGTTGAGTTGCATCGTCAAAGCTTGAAGCGTCACTTTTGTATGCCTTAGCATTAATTCCAATATTTTTGAGCTCTTTAGCTAAATTTTCAGCAGATTCTTTAGAGTTATTGTAGGTAAAGGCTACATCACATCCATGTTCAGCAAAAGTTTGACAAATAGCTTTTCCAATACCCCTACTGCCACCTGTTACTATTGCAACCTTTGATTCAAGTAGTTTCATTATTTAAGTATTTGTTTTACTGTTTTACCAATATCAGCAGGTGAATCAACAACATTTATTCCCGATTCACGCATTATTCTTTTTTTTGCAGATGCAGTATCATCTTTACCTCCAATTATAGCGCCAGCATGTCCCATTTTCCTGCCTTTTGGTGCAGTTTCTCCAGCAATAAATCCAACTACAGGTTTCTTATTCCCATTATCTTTAATCCACTTCGCAGCATCATTTTCTAGTTGACCACCAATCTCACCAATTAACACAATAATTTCAGTTTCATCATCATCCATAAATAATTTTACCGAATCTAAAAGAGTTGTACCTATTATTGGATCACCTCCTACTCCAATTGCTGTAGAAATACCGTAACCAGACTTTACTACTTGGTCAGCAGCTTCATAGGTAAGAGTTCCAGATTTTGAAACAATTCCAACATTACCTTTCTTAAATACAAAACCTGGCATAATACCAATTTTTGCTTCTTCAGGAGTAATTATTCCAGGACAATTTGGACCAATAAGTCTAATATTCTTTCCATCAATATAAGCTATCACCTTAGTCATATCGCCAACAGGTATTCCCTCTGTAATTGTTACTATAGTCTCTATATTTGATTGTGCTGATTCCATTATTGCATCAGCTGCAAACATTGGAGGTACAAAAATTATTGAAGTATTAATATCCTCAACCTTTAATGCATCTTCAACACTATTATAGACAGGTTTGTTAAGATGGCTTGTACCACCTTTACCTGGAGTTACACCACACACAATGTTTGTTCCATATTCAATCATTTGTTCAGAGTGAAAAGTTCCTTCACTTCCAGTAAAACCTTGAACTAAAACTTTAGAGTTTTTATTAACTACAATACTCATTTACTATATTTTTGACAAATTTATTTTATTCTTTCAATATACTGACCTTTTTCAGTGTCAATTTTTACTTTATCTCCCTCATTAATAAACAAAGGAACATTAATAGAAGCTCCTGTTTCCAAAGTGGCAGGTTTTGTAGCATTTGTAGCAGTATTTCCTTTAATTCCTGGTTCTGTATGAGTAACTTCAAGTACTACACTAAGAGGCATATCTACAGATAAGGGATTATTGTCGTCTGAGTTGATAATTATAGAAACATTTTCACCTTCTTTTAAAAGACCTGGATGATCAATTTTATTCTTATCAATAGTTATCTGATTATAGTCATCAGTATTCATAAAATGAAAATGATCTGTATCATTATAAAGAAACTGATATTGACTAGTAACAACTTTAACTTCATCAATCTTATGACCGGATGGGAAAGTATTGTCTAGAACTTTACCATTTGTAACACTTTTAAGCTTTGTTCTAACAAAAGCAGGACCCTTACCAGGCTTTACATGAAGAAATTCAATTACCTTATAAATGTCGTGGTTATACTTAATGCATAAACCTTTTCTTATATCACTACTAGTGCTTGCCATATTTTAATTTCTTTGAAAATATCCTTTCATTATACCTCTTTGAGAATTTTCAATAAATTGAATTATCTCATCTCTTTCTCGAGTTGCATTTAACTCACCTTGAATAATCTCCATTGCCTGAGTATTATTATATTTCTTTTGATAGAGTATTCTGTAAATATTTTGTATTTCGTGAACTTTTTTAACATCAAAACCTCTTCTTCTTAATCCTACAGAATTAATCCCAACATATGATAATGGCTCTCTAGCAGCTTTAACATATGGAGGTACATCTTTTCTTACAAGAGATCCACCAGCAACAAAAGAGTGAGATCCTATTCTACAAAATTGATGAACAGCAACAAAGCCTGATAAAATAACATAATCACCAACAGTAATATGTCCAGCTAGCGTACTGTTATTTGAAAAAATACAGTGATCTCCTACAAAACAATCATGAGCTATGTGAGAATAAGACATAATCAAGCAGTTTGATCCAACTTTTGTAGTTCCCCTATCTTTGGTACCTCTATTAATAGTTACACATTCTCTAATGGTAGTGTTATCTCCAATTTCACAAAGTGAGTCTTCACCTTCAAACTTTAAATCTTGTGGGTTACCTGAAATAACAGAACCAGGGTATATAAAACAATTTTTACCAATTCTAGCACCTTCCATTATGGTAACATTTGATCCTACCCATGTTCCTTCACCAATTTCCACATTATTATTAATTGTAGAGAATGGTTCAACAACAACATTTTTAGCAATTTTTGCTCCAGGATGGACGTAAGCTAATGGTTGATTCATAATGTATCTTTTTTAATAATTTTTGCCATAAACTCTCCTTCACTTTTAATTTCACCTCCCACAAAAGTTTGACCTTGCATGTGAATTATCCCTCTTCTTATGGGTGATATAAGTTCTAATTTACAAATAAGAATATCACCTGGCACTACAGTATTTTTAAATTTACATTTATCCATTTTCATAAAGAAAGTAAGATAATTTTCTGGATCTGGAACTGTGTTTAACACTAAAACACCTCCAGCTTGAGCCATAAATTCTATTTGAAGTACTCCAGGCATAACTGGTGCTCCTGGAAAATGTCCTTTAACCCAAGATTCAGATTCTTCTACTCTTCTAAGACCTATCACATGTGATTTTGAAATCTCTAAAACTTCATCAATTAGTAAAAAAGGATGTCTATGAGGAATAATGTTCATTATTTGATTCGAATCCATTAATGGCTTTTTATCAAAATCTATTTTTGGCAAAATATTTTTTTTATCTGCTTTTATCACTTCACAAACCTTTTTAGCAAATTTAGCATTTATTGAATGACCTGGTTTTTCAGCAATAACCTTCCCTCTAATTTTCATTCCAATTAATGCAAGGTCTCCAATTACATCTAGAAGTTTATGTCTTGCAGCTTCATTAGGATAATGTAAGTTTAGATTATCTAATATTCCATTTGGGGTGACAGATATAGACTCCTTATTAAAAGCCTTTTTAAGTCTATCCATATTGCTATTTGCAAGAGGTTTATCAACATAAACAATAGCATTGTTAAGATCACCTCCTTTAATCAAACCATTTTCAAGTAGTGCTTCTAACTCATGAAGAAAACTGAAAGTTCTTGCAGCTGAAATCTCATCTTTAAATTCATTTATATCTTTAATAGATGCGGTTTGAGTACCTAACACTTTAGTGTTGAAATCAATTTTAGTTTCTATTTTATAAGTCTCATCTGGTATTATAGATAAAACACTACCTGTCTCCTCACATTTATATGAGATTTTTTCAGATGGAAAGAATTCTTCCCTTAATGCATTCTGCTCAATTATTTTAGCTTCTTCAATTGCTTCAATAAAAAATTTAGAGGATCCATCCATAATTGGAACCTCAGGGCCATTTAGAGATATATAGCAATTATCTACATCTAATCCTGTTAAAGCTGCTAAAACATGTTCTGAGGTGTGAATTCGAAATGAACCATTATCAAGATTTGTTCCTCTATCTGTGTTAGATATATATTTAATATGTGCCTCAATTGAGTTGTCGCCAGTGATGTCTTCTCTTATAAAAACTAGACCTGTATTTGATGGAGCAGGTTTAAATGTAAGTTTAACATTTTCTCCAGTATGCAATCCAACACCTTCAAGGTATGATTCTTTTGAAATAGTCTTTTGGGCAACAGTTCTTCTAATCATTAGTCTTTATTATCAATTTTCTTTACTATTTCATGTAGATTCTTAAAGTGAACATAAGATTTGTTATAATTCATATATGAAATAGCTGGTGTTCCAGTTATTCTAGAGTTGCTTTCAATGTTTGTCGTGACTCCAGCTTGAGCTTGTATTTTAACATTATCTCCAATCTTTACATGCCCAGTAATACCAACTTGACCGCCAATCATGCAGTTCTTACCAATTTTAGTTGACCCTGCAATGCCAGACTGTGCAGCTATTGCTGTATTTTCACCAATCTCAACGTTATGAGCAATTTGAATTTGATTATCAAGTTTCACTCCATTATTTATAATCGTAGAACCTAGTGTAGCCCTATCTATTGTAGAATTTGAGCCAATCTCAACATTATCACCTATAATTACATTACCTGTTTGAGGAATTTTTTTGTAACTACCATCTTCATTTGGCGCAAAACCAAATCCATCTGATCCAATAGAACAAGAACTATGAATTATACAATTTTTTCCAATTATAGTATCATTTAAAACTTTTACACCTGGATATATGGTTGTTCCATCACCTATTTTGACATTATCACCAATAAATACTTGATTTTCAATAACACAATTATTTGATATTATAGAGTTCTTTCCAATAGTCGTAAATGATCCAATAAATGAAGTTTCTGATATTTTAGATGATTTATCTACGACACTTAAATTACTTATGCCCTTTCTTTCTGAATTATCTTTATTAAATAATTCTAAAATAGTCGTAAAGGATGAATAAGGATCTTTAACCTTGATTAAAGTTATCTTAATTTTTTCACTAGGTTTAAAATCATTTGAGACAATCGCAGCAGATGCATTTGTTGAATAAATATACTCGGTGTACTTTGGGTTGGCAAGGAAAGTCAATGAGCCTTTAGAGCCTTCTTCAATTTTCGAAATAGCAAGAATATTGACATCTGGATCACCAACTATTGTTCCATTAATTTGATCTGCAATTTGTTTGGCAGTAAAATTCATATCTGCAAAATTAAAAAATTATGTTAAATGCTTATATTTAGCCATGTTAATATGAAGATAAAATTTCAAATAAATCAATTAAAAGAGGTTTCAGTAAATGTTAAAAAAAATATTAACACCAACATTGTTTTAATAAGTGGTGAAATGGGTGTTGGGAAAACGACATTAATTAAAGAAATTTTTTTATCAATGAAAGTTATTGACAATGTTTCCAGCCCTACTTTCTCAATAATTAATGAGTATAGAACAAATCAGAATAAAGTAGTTTATCATATGGATCTTTATAGGCTGAAGAATATAACTGAAATAGAAGATATTGGGTTGTTTGAATATTTAGAATCTGGTAATCTATGTATAATAGAATGGGGAGATATAATTGAGAAATTAATACATTCAAACTATGATAAATTTATTATCTCAAAACAAAATGAATTAAGAATAATAGAAAAAATTAAATGAGCTTTTTAAAAAGATTATATTACTACTCAACTGGATTTATAATAGGTATCATTTTTCTCTTTTTTATCTTTAATGGAAAGAGAACCTCATGTAATTATGGTCCAAGTGCTAGAGTTCTAGATAATATTGTATCTAAGGAATTAATATTAAAATCTAATATTGATTCTATAAGTGAAACTGAGTTGATTAATATTATTTCTAATGGAAAAGTGATATTTAACAAGAGCGTTCCTAACGAAGAGCCGTGCGGTATATACTTTGTTGAAACAGATTATAAAGATCTATTGATTATTAATTGTGAGGATAATGCAACTATTGAGATTAGATAGTTTTTCTTCTTTTTAATTCAGCTTTAATTAATTCTAATTCTCTTGAAGTCTGACCTTTTACTGAAGTATTTTCCTCAGCTCTTCTTATTAAATACGGGATAACCTTTTTTATAGGGCCAAAAGGGAGATATTTAATAACATTAAATCCATTCTTAGCAAGATTAAATGATATATTATCACTCATCCCATACAATTGTCCAAACCAAATTTTTGAATCATTGTTATCAATTTTTTTTGAGTTCATAATATCAATTATTTTATAGATACTTTTCTCATTGTGAGTTCCTGAGAAAAAGGAGAACAATGTTAAATTTGATAAAATAAATTCAGCCCCATCATTAAAATTAATATCAGTTAAATGCTTTGAAGAACATATTGGTGATTTGTAATTATTTTTTAAAGCCCTTTTATTTTCTTTCTCAATATACGCACCTCTAACTAACTTAATGCCAATGAAAATTCCTTCTTTTTTGGCAATTTCTTTTAAACTATTGAGATATTTTAGCCTATCATGTCTGTACATTTGAGATGTGTTATAAACAACAGCTTTTTCTTTGTTATACTTTAACATCATTTTCAAAACTATTTGATCAATGGCATCTTGAATCCAGGATTCTTCAGCATCAACTAATATTTTTACATCTCTTTCATGAGCTAGTGAACATATTTCATTAAATCTTTCAATAGACTTATCAAACAAGTCTCTTTCACCATTATCTAGTTCTTTATTTTCAGAAACCTTTTGAAGAATTTTAGAACTAGCAATAGCAGTAGGTTTAAATACTGTAAAATCAAGAATATTTCTTTTAGCTACAAATTCAATTGAATTCAAAACCTCCTTTACGGATAAGTCATAAGATTCTTCATTTTCTATTCCTTCAACTGAATAGTGAAGATAACTTTTGACATTTTTTTCATAAAGTTTCTGAACAGTTTTAAAAGATTCATCTAATGTTTCTCCAGAGCAAAATTGTTCAAAAACAGATCCTTTAACAATAAAAAGTATAGGGAGTTTTAATTTTAAAGAAAGTTCCAAAGCATTCTTTCCAATATTAGTAAGAGCTCTATTGGAGATAATTTTAAATAAAAAGTAGGCTTTTTTTAATTCAAAATTTGATTTAAGTATAAAACCATTTTCAGTATTGTCTAAAAGCATAAAATAAAATACCTAATTTTGGAGTAAATCTAATGAAAATTAATTAATGAAAACAGATCAATATTCATCACTAAAAGAAAAGCTAACCTCCAAAGGATTTTCTTCAATATTTGTTTTAGTCGATGATAATACTGATAAATTTTGTTTAGATATTTTTATTAAAAAAACTAAGATTGGAGAGTTTAATAAAATAATAATTAATTCAGGAGAGCAAAACAAGAATATAGATACTTGTTTAAAAATATGGGATAACCTTAATATTTATAATGCAGATAGAAAATCCTTGTTAATTAATTTGGGTGGAGGTGTTCTTACTGATATGGGCGGATTTGTCGCTTCAACATACTTAAGGGGGATAACTTTTATTAATATACCTACTACATTACTTGGAATGGTAGATGCTTCTCATGGAGGAAAGACTGGTGTTGACTTCAAGTTATTAAAGAATCAAATAGGTGTGTTCAGTGACCCATCAGAAGTAATTTTAGATAGTGATTATCTTGATACTCTTTCTAAAGATGAGTTTCTAAATGGTTATGCAGAGGTGTTTAAGCATAGTTTACTTACTAGTAAAAAAGAGCTAAATTTTAATTCTTTATTAAAATTAGATTTTTATAAAGATGTAACCTTTATAATTGAGAAATACTCTGAAATTAAAAAAGAAATAGTGGAGTCAGATAAATTTGAATCTAATCAACGAAAGGTTCTTAATTTAGGACATACCATAGGTCATGCTGTAGAGTCATATTCTTATATGACATCTAGCTTTAATGAGCTTAAACATGGGGAGGCCATTATAGTAGGGCTTATAACTGAATTATATATTTCTCACAAGCAGCTAAATTTTCCATTAGAAGATTTAGAAAATATAAAGAAAACTTTTTCTGAATATTTTAGTACTGTAACGTTCTCTGATAAGGATATTGAGCATATACATGATCTCATGATTTATGATAAAAAAAATGAAGGAGATAAGGTTAACTTTGTACTCATGAAAAATATAGGAACTCCTGTTGTTGATCAACAAATAACGAAAGAACTTTTTATAGAATCATTTAGATTTTACAGCAAGAGTTTATAATTCGTTAAATATACTCTTCATTAATCTTTTCTTGTCATTTATACTTTCCTCTAGTGATATCATAGTTTCAGTTCTTAGGACTCCTTCAACATCATCAATAGAAAAAATAATTTCTCTAGCGTGCTCGGTACCTTTAGCTCTAATTTTAAGAAATATATTATATTTTCCAGTAGTTATATGTGCAACTGTTACATATGGTTTTTTCCTTAGCTCTTCAATTATTTCATATGTTCTTCTTGATCTATCAATTAAAACACCTATATAGGCAATGAAATTATATCCAAGCATTTTATAGTCCAACGTTAGTGAAGAGCCTTTTATAATTCCAGTATCCTCCATTTTTTTGACTCTTACATGTACAGTCCCTGCAGATATTAGTAGTCTTTTTGCTATATCTGTAAATGGTGTTCTAGTATTATCTATTAAAATATCAAGTATTTTTCTGTCAACGTCGTCTAATTTTTGCATAATGGTTTGATTGGTTAATTACAAAACTATTAAATTTTTAATTTTTTACTAAAGCTTTACTCAATAATTAAAACATAAAGACACTTTATTTCAACCCTTTATATGAATAAACTTTAATTTATATATGTTTTTTTTTGTTTTTTTACATTTGTTTCTTATGTTTACAATTGTGAACATGATAAAATGAAAATACTATAAATCAATAACTTATATAAGATAATAAAAGTAAAAGATGAATAATAAAGACATACTAAAAAGAATAAAAAAAATAATTGAGGATAACAATCTAACTAACTCAGAATTTGCTGACAAAATAGGTGTACCTAAATCTAGTATCTCTCACCTACTCTCTGAAAGAAATAATCCAAGTCTTGATATTGTCTCAAAAATTTCAAGCACTTTTAATGATATTACATCTGATTATCTAATATTTGGTCAATCTCATCAAGAAAATACCTCACCAGACGTCCCTGGTGATCTTTTTTCAGAGAAAGACATAGATATTACTCAAGATTCTGTTAAAGAATCTAATAATAAGGTTAAATCGATTATTATTATCTACGAAAACAATAAATTTGAGCAAATTGATAAACTCTAGAATGAAAAAAGTAATTATTCTATCCCTACTTCTAACCTCCTGTTATTCTGTTGAAAGAAATTGTTTAGATTTCAAAACTGGTGTTTTTGAATTCTCAACATCAATTAATGATTCTATAGTCAAATCAAAATTTACACGAACTAATGAATTTGAAATTGAAATGTATAATGGAATTGAGGATTCATCTACAATAACCTGGGTAAATAACTGTGAATTTTTATTAACCAAAATTAATCCAAGGACTAACCAAGAAAAAAGACCTATTAGAATTAAGATACTTAGAACATATGGAGAGAAATATGATTTCGAGTATTCACAGGTTATTGATGCTCAAAAAATAAGCAGAGGATCAGTTACAAAAATTTCTGAATAAAATTAGTCTAAAGAAATTAACTTATAATCGTATAACCTTTCAGCTACAAGTATATCACTATTGTATTCTCGAAGAGAATGAATAAGACCATCTTTAAATTTAAATATCCAAACATAGTTATTATCGTACTCTCCATTTTTACCTTCAGCATCTCCAATCTGAATAATTGCCACTCCATTTTCATCTGAGATTGAATCTACAGTTTTAAGAATTATTCCGTTAGGAAGAATCGCCGGTATAATATTTGCAAAATATTCATCAAATAGATTTTCTTTATTCCATATTTTTCCACCCTGCTCTATTACACCCATCCAAGCAAAAGTAAAATCATCATGCAATAGTGATTTTGCTTTTTCGGGATTAGTTATTATGTTATCGAGAAAAGTTTGAGCATTTGCTGAATTATCCATGGACTTGTCATTGATTGAACAAGATGTCAATAGGATTAATAAACTTATAAGTAGAATTTTTTTCATTTTAAAAATTTAATTTTGTTTGATTTTCCTCACTATCATTAGAGACTTGTTCCTCATCATTAACTTCAATCTCATCAATTTTTTTAACTCTTTTTTCAATAGAATTCTTTTCCCTGTAGGAAACCTTTCTAATACTGTACTTAGTAACAATATTACCTTTAGAATCTCTGCCTTTTATAGCTAAGTCTGCAAAATCATAATCCCATTTAGTCTTTTTAATTGAAGCACGCTTTCTTAAGTGAATAGTAACTACATCTGCAATGCCCTTAGTATTTGCGCTAAAATACAGAACTTCTGAACTTTCCTTTCCTTGAGTTAAATTATATTCTTTATCCCTAATCACTCCAGAGATCTTAAATCTTTTCATAAATGAAGTACCATTCTTTCCGTCTCTATAAATTAAATTATACGTTTTCTCCTTAAAGTCTGAATTAAACAAAGAAACATGAAGAATATCTTTACCTATGAACACTTTACTATCAACTTTTACAACCTTCATTATTCCATCTTTAGTAAAAACAATTACATCATCTAAATCAGAGCAATCTGATATATATTCATCTTTTTTTAACGAGGTTCCTATAAATCCTTCCTCTTTATTCACATAGAGCTTTTGATTTTTTATCGATATTTTCTTTTTATCTAGGTCATCAAACTCCTCTATTATAGTTTTCCTCTTTCTTTCTTTTCCGTAATGTTTTTTAAGATGAGTAAAATACTGAATTGTATAATCAATTATATGATTAAGATTATTTTTAACCTCCTCTATGTTAATCTCAATATTGTTAAGCTTCTCCTTAACTTTATTAAGATCAAATTTTGAAATTTTTCTAATTGGAATTTCAGTTAATTTTTTTATATCCTCTACAGATACTTCCTTTTTAAGATTCTTCTTAAAAGGTTCTAAACCTTTATCAATAGTATCTATAACTTCATCCCAGGTTGTTTTCTCTTCAATATCTCTATATATTCTGTTTTCAATAAAAATTCTTTCAAGTGATATAGTATGCCATTGACTCTCCAATTCATTTAATTGAATTTCTAATTCCTTCTTTAATAATCCCTTAGTGTTATCAGTTGATGTCTTAAGTATCTCTCTAACTCCAATAAATTCAGGCTTATTATCTGATATAATACAACATAAAGGAGATATAGATACTTCACATTGTGTAAAAGCAAATAGAGAATCTATGCTTTTTTGCATTGATGCTCCTGAAGGTAAATAAACAAGAACTTCTACATCTGAGGAGGTGTTATCTTCAATCTTTTTAATCTTGAGTTTTCCCTTCTCTGAAGCTTTAATAATTGATTCTATCAATGATGCAGTAGTAGTACCATAGGGTATCTGTTTAATTATGATTGTATTTTTATCATATTTTTCAACCATAGCCCTAACTTTAACTCTCCCTCCTCTATTTCCATCATTATAATTTTTTATATCTATACTTCCCCCAGTTTGAAAATCAGGATAAAGCTTAAAACTTTTTCCTTTAAGGTGTTTTATGCTTCCATCTATTAATTCATTGAAGTTATGAGGTAAAATCTTGGTTGAAAGACCCACTGCTATACCCTCTGCTCCTTGGGCTAACAATAAAGGAAATTTAACAGGTAAATGAACTGGTTCTTTTTTTCGTCCATCATATGAAAGTTGCCAATTGGTAGTCTTTGGGTTAAAAACTACTTCTAAAGCAAATTTTGATAGTCTAGCCTCTATGTATCTTGAAGCAGCAGCTTTATCACCAGTGTAGATATTACCCCAGTTTCCTTGCATATCAATTAAAAGTTCCTTTTGCCCAACTTGAACTAACGCATCTGATATACTTGCATCACCATGAGGATGATATTGCATTGTGTGACCAACAACATTAGCAACCTTATTATACCTTCCATCCTCTAGATCAAACATAGAATGTAGGATTCTTCTCTGTACAGGTTTTAAACCATCCATTAAATCTGGGACAGCTCTTTCCAGAATAACATAAGAGGCGTAATCAAGAAACCACTCCTTGTACATTCCTCCAACTTTAATTAAAGAATTTAAATCTTCAGTATTTATATTTTCTTCATTCTCAATCATTCGTATTCTCATTTATAATATCTAATTCAACTTTTAAATTATCAATAATAAACTGTTGTCTATCTGGAGTATTCTTTCCCATGTAGAATTTTAATAGCTCTTCAATTGTAGTAGACTTATCAATAATTACAGGGTCTAGTTTTATATCATCACCTATAAAATTTTTAAACTCATTTGGAGAAATTTCTCCCAGACCTTTGAACCTAGTAATCTCAAATTTACTCTTGGAGGAATTTAAGATTTCATTTTTTTCAGCTTCACTATAACAATAATTAGTTTTGTCTTTATTCCTTACTCTAAATATTGGGGTTTGGAGAATATATAAATGACCATTCTTTATTAACTCAGGAAAGAACTGTAAAAAGAAAGTTATAATTAGTAGTCTAATATGCATTCCATCTACGTCGGCATCTGTAGCAATAACTATATTGTTATACCTAAGATCTTCCATGCTGTTTTCAATATTTAAAGCAGCCTGAAGTAAATTGAATTCCTCATTCTCGTAAACTATTTTTTTAGTCATTCCAAAAGAATTCAACGGCTTACCTCTTAAACTAAATACAGCTTGGGTATTAACATCTCTAGATTTAGTAATAGAACCACTTGCAGAATCACCCTCGGTAATAAAAATAGTGGACTCAAGTCTTTTATCTTTCTTTAATTCATTAAGATGAACTCTACAATCTCTTAATTTTTTATTGTGAAGGTTTGACTTTTTAGCTCTTTCTCTAGCTAACTTTCTTATACCAGACAACTCCTTTCTTTCTCTCTCTGCTTGAATTATTTTATTCTGAATTGATTTAGCAATTTCAGGATTTTTATGTAAATAGTTATCAAGTTTTTCTTTAACAAAATCATTAATAAAAACTCTAACTGATTTTAAACCTTTACCCATTTCCGTTGAACCTAGTTTTGTTTTTGTTTGAGACTCAAAAATAGGCTCCATTACTTTAATGCTTACTGCAGATATTATTGATTTTCTTATATCAGAGGTTTCATAATTCTTAGTAAAAAACTCTCTAATAGTCTTAACAAAAGCTTCTCTAAAAGCTGACAGATGCGTACCCCCTTGAACCGTATACTGACCGTTAACAAAAGAATAATATTCCTCACTATATTGGGTTCTAGAGTGAGTTATAGCAACCTCGATATCATCACCTTTGAGATGAATTATAGGATATAAAAAATCTT
>Ga0209425_10003916_pt1 | contig 15497 bp, 15 predicted proteins | sample COG_05_FD_184749 | JGI IMG/M metagenome (GOLD analysis project Ga0209425, IMG submission 184749) | Pelagic Microbial community sample from North Sea - COGITO 998_met_05 (SPAdes) (version 2) | ecosystem: Environmental > Aquatic > Marine > Neritic zone/Coastal water | place: Helgoland, sampling...
GAAGTTAATATTAATTTTAAAGATTCTTTTGAAAAAAAAGGTATGCTATTTTCAGGATTATCACCTGATAAAAAATTGCCTGAAATAATTGAGCTAAAAGACCACCCTTGGTTCGTTGGCGTTCAATTTCACCCAGAATTTAAATCTAGACCTTTGGCACCACATCCTTTATTCTCTTCATTTATTAAAGCCGCAAAAAAAAATTCGAATAAAAAAAATGATAAATCATAAAGTAAAATGTGCTAATTTTGAAATTGCAAATAATAAACCATTTACTCTGATAGCAGGACCTTGTCAGTTAGAAAGCGAGTCTCATGCAATGAAAATTTCTACAGAGCTTAAGGAAATTACTTCAGATTTAGGAATAAATTTAATTTACAAGACCTCGTTTGATAAAGCGAACAGAACTAGCCTTAAAGGAAAAAGAGGGATGGGTCTAGAAAAATCCCTTCCTATTTTTGATAAAATTAAAAAAGAGGTTGGACTTCCTATATTAACCGACGTCCATACAGCTGAGCAATGTTCAATAGTTTCAGACCATATAGATGTTTTGCAAATACCAGCTTTTCTTTGTAGACAAACTGACTTACTTCTTGCTGCTGCTAAAACAGGAAAAATTATTAATGTAAAAAAGGGTCAATTTTTAGCTCCATGGGATATGGCTAATGTAATTAAAAAACTAGAAGACTCAGGTAATAAAAATATTTTAATCACAGAAAGAGGAGCAAGTTTTGGATACAATACTTTAGTATCTGATATGAGAGCATTACCTATTATGTCAAAATTTGGTTTTCCAATAGTTTTTGATGCAACTCATTCAGTTCAACAACCGGGTGGAATGGGTGAGAAAAGTGGAGGGCAAAGAGAATTTGTCCCATATCTAGCAAGAGCAGCAGTAGCAGTTGGTGTTGGAGCAATATTTATGGAAACTCATGAAGATCCTGATAACGCACCCTCGGATGGACCGAATATGGTTCCATTAAATGAAGTGAAAAGTTTATTAAAAAAACTAACTGAGATAGATAGTTTAATTAAAAAATAATTAAATGACAAAAATTACCAAAGTTAAAAGCAGACAGGTTTTTGACAGCCGAGGAAACCCAACTGTTGAAGCAGAAGTTTATTTAAATAATGGTATTAGTGCTACAGCTATTTCACCATCAGGAGCATCTACGGGTACATTTGAAGCACACGAGTTAAGAGACCAAGATGTAAATAATTTTTTAGGAAAAAGTGTCAAACTTGCAGTAAAAAATATAAATGAGAAAATTTCACCAATTTTAGAAGGCTTAGATCCATCGGACCAAAATAAAATTGATAAACTCATATTAGAACTAGATGGAAGTGAAAATAAAAAAAATCTTGGTGCAAATGCAATGTTAGCTGTATCGTTAGCAAACTCTAAATCAGCAGCAAAATCAAATAAGAGTTCACTTTATAAAAATTTGGGTAAATCTTTTTCTTTACCAATTCCTTTAATGAATATTATAAATGGAGGTGCTCATGCAGATAATGATCTTAAGATACAAGAGTTTATGGTTAGACCTGACTCAGCAAAAAATTTTATGGACGCAATTCATAAATGTTTTTTAGTAATTCAAAATCTAAAAAAATTATTAAAATCAAAAAAAATGCTTACTAACGTAGGAGATGAAGGTGGTTTTGCTCCTTCTATAAATACAAATGAAGAGGCATTGGAACTAATCGTAAATGCTATTGAAAAGTCAAACTTAATTCCTGGTAAAGATATTATGATATGCTTAGATGTTGCAGCAAATGAATTAATTAATAAAGCTGGTCAGTATTCAATTCAATCTAGTAAATTTGTATCAGCAGATGACGTTATTAAATATTACAAAAAATTAATTTCAAACTACCCTATTAAATCAATAGAAGATCCTTTCGCAGAAGAAGACTGGGAAGCTTGGAAAAAAATAACAGGTGAAATAGGCAATAATATTCAAATTGTTGGAGATGATTTATTTACAACAAACTCGAGGAGATTAAAAAGAGGTGTAGAGGAAAAATCAGCAAACAGTATTTTAATTAAACCAAATCAAATTGGAACGCTTACAGAAACGTTAAATGTTATATCAATGGGAAAAAAAGCAAACTTTAATACAGTTATTTCACATAGATCAGGTGATACGGAAGATACATTTATAGCAGATTTAGCTGTTGCAACTCAATCATCTCAAATAAAAACAGGGTCTTTAGCTAGATCAGAGAGAGTAGCAAAGTACAATAGGTTGTTGCGTATTGAAGAAGAGCTTGGAAATCAAGCTAAAATGGCTAAAATCTAATAATGCGTCTTATTAAAAGTTTAATAAAAAGAAAATTTATTTTATTTAATATATTCCTCACACTTTACGTAGGAATAAATCTTATAGGTGGTGAAAGAGGTTTGATTTCTTTTTTTGAAAAAAAAAAAATCAATCAACATTTGGTCTTAAAAGAAGCAAAAATTAATGAAGAGTTGAAAGAATTAAAACTTAAGATTAAATTAATATCTAATAATGATTTAGATTTTTTGGATATGATGTATAGAGAAAAATTAAAATACGGAACTAAAGATGAAATTATAATTAAATTGAAATGACTATTAAACCAAGACATCCTGAGAAAGTAAATAAACCCGTAAATCCTATTAAAAAAAAACCTGAATGGATAAGATCACAAATTGTAGACTCTCAAGTTTTTTTCCAAACCAAGCAAGTCGTTAATCAAAATAATTTAGTAACTGTTTGCCAAGAAGCTAACTGTCCAAATATAACAGAATGCTGGAGTAAAAAACATGCAACTTTTATGATTATGGGAGATACATGTACAAGAGCTTGTGCTTTTTGTGATGTTAAAACGGGAAAACCAACAAGTTTAGATATTTTTGAGCCAACAAAAATATCTAATGCTGTAAAAACCCTTAATTTAAAACATGTTGTTATCACTTCTGTAGACCGAGATGATTTGGTAGACGGTGGTTCAGATCACTTTTATAAAGTAGTGTGTGCAACAAGAAAAAAAAATCCAAATACATCAATAGAAGTATTAACCCCAGACTTTTTAAGAAAAGGAGATTCATACAAAAAAGTTCTCAAAGCAGATCTTGATGTTTTTAATCACAACATTGAAACTGTTCCAAGTCTCTACACCACAGTAAGACCAGGTGCTAGATATTTTGCTTCTTTAGAATTATTGAAAAATGCAAAGAATTTTAATAAAAAAGTTTTTACTAAATCCGGTATTATGGTTGGTCTTGGAGAAGACAAAGATGAAATCATACAAGTTATGGATGACCTAAGATCTGCTGAAGTTGATTTTATTACTATAGGTCAATATTTACAACCATCTCCTAAACATCACCCTTTAAATCGTTATTACCATCCAGACGAATTTAAAGAATTGAAGTATATTGCTAAAACAAAAGGTTTTTTATTAGTAGCCTCTTCTCCATTAACAAGATCATCTTATCATGCAGATGAAGATTTCAGAAAATTACAAGTCGCAAGGAATAAACAACTCGAATGTCATCCGCATCAATAAAAAAAATTATCCCTTGTAAAAAAAATCATCTTATTGAAATGGTTCTTGATATTGAAAAATACCCAGAATTTGTTCCTTGGTGTATTGAAGGAAAGATACATAATAAAAATGAGAGTATAGATTTAATTTCTTTCAATGGAGATTTAAAAGTTGGTAAAAGTATTTTAAATGAAACTTTTTTTAGTCAAGTAGCTTATTATAAAGAAAAAGATAAAATAATTGTTACCAATCTTGACGGTCCATTAAAACATCTTAAAAATGAATGGATATTCAAAGAAGTAAATAACGCTACCCAATTAGAATTTTTTATAGACTTCGAATTAAAAAATCCTGTTTTAAATTCAATTATGAAAAGATCTTTTGAATTAGGACTTAATAAAATAGCTAAGTCTTTTGAAGATAGGGCAATAAAGTTATACAAAAAATGTTAGGTATAACTTTTTTATTAATATTTTTATCAATTATTTGTAAATTATTAGTTTCATATATCAAGACAATTAGAACAGGCGATCCAAATGAAAGTGAATTAACATATTGGATGTTTTCATATGATTTTAAATCTGACAAAAAAGAATGGATCCCTGAAGACAAACATTTGTTAAAAAGAAAAAGAAATAGAAACGCTCTTATTTTTATTCTTTATATTAATGTATTCATAATTTTCTTAACTTTTAATAGTTTTATCGCACATCTTTTAGATGTAATAATAAATATTAAAAAATTTAGCTATCCTATTTAAAATTTATCGGATATGAAAATTAAAACATTTTAACTGATTAATTTTATTACCAAATTGAGGGTTTTTTTAACAGCTTGTCTTTGAATAAACGATCTTCCTTTATTTTTAAAATTGCATTTATTTACAATAACTTTTTTACCAATTTTTATTCCAATAAAAACTAAGCCAACTGGTTTGTGTTTTGAGCCACCTTTTGGACCAGCTATACCAGTTATAGATACGCATATTTTAGATTTACTAATTTTACTGAGATTATTTACCATTGCTAAACAACATTGAATACTTACAGCGCCATGTTTTTCAAAGATTTTTTTATGAACTTTTAAAACTGTTATTTTAGCTCGATTGGAGTAAGTAACTAATCCCATTGAGAATACTTTAGAAGATCCGTTTACAGAAGTAATAGCACTAGATAGAAAACCTCCAGTACAAGATTCTGCAAAAGAAATCTTTAACTTTTTTCTTTTTAAAAGAGAGACAACTTTTTGATTTAAACTCATAAAAAAAATTTTGTTTTTATTACCATAAATATAATTAGCGTTAACACCACATATAAACCAGCAATAATATCATCTAAAATTACACCTAAACTATTTTTATATTTTTTATCAAAGTAATTAATTGGAAAAGGTTTTTTAATATCAAAATATCTAAAAAGAATAAAAATATATAAATAGAATAAAACTGCCTCTTGTGGATTTTTAATTGTCCCATGGGCTATTTCATAAAGGTAAATAGGAATTGATTGACCAATAAATTCGTCTATAACAACTTCTTTAGGATCTTTATCTTTATTATCTTTAATATATTCACTTACAGCATAAAAAGAATATACAAAAATTAAAAGAAGAGTGATCAAAATAACATTGTTTGATACGTTTATAATATGAAATAAACTAAATAAAAAAATCGCTGTTACAAAAGAAGTAATCGTACCAGGAGCAAATCTAAAAGATCCTATTCCAAAACAAGTAACAAATAAATAATTGAAAGTTTTAATCATATTTAATTACTGATAATATTACTTCACAAGCAATAGCTTTCTCTTTACCAATAACCCCTAATTTTTCAGTAGTTTTACCCTTAATATTAATTTGTTCTTTTGAAATTTTACAAAGTTTAGCAATATTATTTATCATTTTATTTTTGTATTTTTGAATTTTAGGTGTTTGTGCAATAATATTTATGTCAATATTATTTATAAAATAACCTTTAGAATTTATTTTCTCTACAATTTGCTCTAATAGAATTGTTGACCTAATATTTTTAAATTTTTTACTTTTATTAGAAAAGATTTGACCGATGTCACCCATTTTACAGGCTCCAAGAGTTGCATCAGTAATTGAATGTAATACTGGATCTCCATCAGAATGGCCTAATGTACCTAAATTTGACTTAACTTTTAAACCAGCTAAATAAAGTTTTCTTTTTGGAACTAATCTATGTACGTCAAAACCTATTCCAACATTTTGTTTAGATTTATAGATATCTTTTAGATTTTGAAAGTCTGCTTGATCAGTGATCTTAAAGTTTTTTTTTTCACCTTCAATAAATTTAATATTATTTAAGTCCATATATAAAGATACGTCATCATCTTTATATTTTAAATAATTTTTTTTATGTAAGTAATAAATTTCTTTAAAGTTAAAAGCCTGAGGAGTTTGTGTAAGAAAAAAATCATCTCTATTTTTGCCCAAAATATACTCATTTATACTAGACCCTATTTTTTGTTTTATAGCATCTTGAATATTTAATTTTGGAATTACAGCTCTAGAATTTTTTATGTTTTTAATTACTGAATTTAATAATTTTAATGAAAAATTAGGTCGCGCAACATCGTGAATTATAACTTTTGAAAATACTTTAGTTTTAGACAAATGTTTCAAAGCATTTAAAGTTGATTGTTGTCGGTTTTTGCCACCTAATACTAATTTAATTTTTTTTAACTTTAATGATTTGACTCGTTTTAAGTCATTTTTATTATAAACAAGAATAATTTTTTTTATTTGATTAAATTGACGAGCTTTATCGACATTAATTTCCACTAATGATTTACCACCAATTTTTTGATAAGGTTTTCTTATATTAGAACCAAATCTATGGCTATTACCTCCAGCAAGAATGATTAAACAGAAACTCATTGTATATTCTTATATTATATTTATATGAATATTTAACTCTTAATTAGAATGTTTAAAATTATAAAAAACTTTATCTGGATTATTTTATCTTCATTTTTATGTATTTTTATGGGGATAGTAACATTTTTAACGTTTATCAACGAAGGATTTGTCCCCTTATCAGATGAGAATTTACAAATTTTATTAATTATTGATATTATTTTATTATTAATTTTCTTTAGTTTAATTTTTAAAAACTTTTATAGATTTTATTACACTGGAAAAAAAAATAAAACAGGGTCTCAAACTAACTTAAAATATATATCAATATTTTCAGTTTTCACCCTAATCCCATCTTTAATAGTTGCTATATTTTCATTATTTCTTTTTAATTTTGGTATACAAAACTATTTTGATAAACAAATTAAAAATGCGGTCAATAATTCAAACGACGTTGCTAAAAATTATTTAAAAGAAAGCAAGGCAAATGTTCAATCAGATGTTCTTTTAATGAGTGTAGGTCTAAATAGAGCTTCATCATATTATTATTCAAATCCAAAAAGATTTATTGAAATTATAAAAGCGGAAAAATTTTTAAGACGTATTGATGATGTTTACTTAATTGATAGTCTTGGAAATATTTTAATATCTGAAGTTGCTGACACAACTCAAGAATTTATGATACCTTCAGACGAAGTTTATGATCAAGCTTTAAAAGGTAAACCTGTTTTTATTACAAATAATTTAGAAAATAAAACAAGTATCATGTTTAAATTAACAACTTTAGTAGATACTTATTTATATATATCAAGAAATATTGATGATGAAATTTTACGCTATTTAAATGAAACAGAACAAGCAGTTAGCTTTTACTATTTTGTTGAAAACAGTCAAACGGGAATAAAGATAACATTTGCTGCTATTTATATAATTGTTGTAACACTTCTACTTTTCTTATCTACAGCAATAGCCATCACTTTTGCCTCAAGATTAACAAAACCTATTATTAATTTAATTGGTGCTTCAGAAGCAATTAGCAAAGGTTCATTAGATATTAAAGTTCCTAATATTGAATCAGATGATGAATTTAAACAACTTAATAATAATTTTAATTCTATGATTGATAGACTAAAAAAACAACAGGATAAATTACTTGCAACAGAAAGATATGAAGCATGGGAGAGCGTAGCAAGAAAATTAGCTCATGAAATTAAAAATCCTCTTACACCTATCCAGCTATCAATTGATAGGCTAAGAGAAAAATACACATCTTCAATTAACGATGGAAGACAAGATTTTGAAAAATATCTAGAAACAATAAATAGGCAAATTAAAGATATTGAAAAATTAGTTAATGAATTTTCAAATTTTGCAAGAATGCCTAGACCGGTTTTTAAAAAAATCAATATAATAGATGTAATCAGCAGAACTATTCATTTTGTTGGGGTTTCATCCAAAAGCAAAATAAATATTAATACAAATCATAAAAAACTAATAATTAGTGGTGATGAAGAACAATTAAATCGAGTTTTTATAAATTTAATTAAAAATTCAGAGGAGTCTTTTGAAGAAATATTATTAAAAAACCCTATTTTTAAAGGTAAAATTGACATAGAAATTAATAGCAATAATGACTATATAGTGGTTAAAATAATTGACAATGGTACAGGTATACTTAATACCAAAAAAGCAATGACTCCCTATTATACAACAAAAAACAAAGGTTCAGGATTAGGCCTTCCTATAGTAAGTAAAATTATAAATGAACACTCAGGTGATTTTTCAATAAGTAACAGAGAAAAAAGTGTAAATGGAATAATTATTGAAATGTCTTTCCCCAAATTAGATGCATAAAGAAATTTTAGTCATAGATGACAATTCAGATATTCGCTTTTTAATTTGCAATATTTTGAAAGAGCAAAATTTTAATGTTCGTTCTGCAGCAAATTATGATCAAGCTATTTTAGAAATTAACAAAAAATTACCTGACCTAGCCATCATTGATATTAAATTAGATAAACCAGATAAAGATGGAATTGATCTCTTGAAATTTATAATAAAGAAAAATAAATTAATTCCGGTTATTATGATCTCTGGCCATGCAACTGTTCAGGTTGCTGTTGAAGCTATAAGATTAGGGGCATATGAGTTTATAGAAAAACCTTTTTCTACAGAAAAAATATTAAATTATGTTAAGAGAGCATTAGAAACAGTATCTTTAAAATACGAAAAAGATATTATCGAAAATAAACTGTTTCATTCTTTTGAATTAATAGGAAAAAGTACAGCAATTGTTAAAATTCGAAAAACTATAGAAAAACTAGTAACTTCAGAAAGTAGAATTTTAATTACAGGACCAACTGGTTCTGGCAAGGAGTTAGTATCAAGGAAAATACATAAACACTCAAATAGATCAAAAGAACCTTTTGTGATTTTAAATGCGGCGCTTTTAAAAGAAGCAACTTATGAAAAAGAATTATATGGTCAAGAATTCAAAGATGGAAATATTTCTTTTGGAGCATTAGAAAAAGCTAATAAAGGAACATTATTAATTGATGAGGTTTCAGAAATTCCGTATGTGACACAAGCTAACGTTCTCAGAGTTTTAATGGATCAAAAATTTAGAAGATTAAATGGCTCTAAAGATATAAGTGTAAATATTAGACTTATTTCAAGTACTTCAAAAAATTTGAAAAAACTAGTTGAAGAAGGTGAATTTAGAGAAGACTTATTTCATAGATTAAACGTAGTACCTGTTGAATTAAACTCGTTAAGCTCAAGAACAGAAGATATTCCTCTTTTAATAAAGTATTTTAAAGAAAAACTTTCAGAAATTAATGGGGTTAAACAACCAAAAATTGATATTGAAAATGATAATTTGTACACATATAGCTGGCCAGGAAACGTAAGGGAATTAAGAAATTTAGTTGAAAGAATTACAATCCTATCAGCGAACGAAGACGAGGAAAATATCAATAAACTTATTAACGATTTTTTATCTTCAAGCCCTTCTATAGAAAACGATCAAAAAATTTTAGAGAGATCGCTTTCTTCACCTCTTAAAGAAGCTAGAGAAAATTTTGAAAAAGAATATTTGGTTAAACAATTACAAAAAAATCATGGAAATATTTCAAAGACAGCTGACTTTATTGGAATGGAAAGATCAGCGCTTCATAGAAAACTTAAATCCCTAGGCATTAAAGGTATCAATTAAAATGAATATAATAATATGTGGAGCCGGTAAAGTTGGCTTTTCGATTAGTAAACAATTATCAGCTCAAGGACACTCTGTAACTGTAATAGATCAGTCTTCTGAGGATATTAAAAAAATAAATGACACCCAAGACGTTAAAGGTGTTGTTGGTAGAGCTTCATTACCTACTGTTCTTGAAAATGCTGGAGCAGAAAAAGCTGATATGGTTATAGCGGTTACAAGAAATGATGAGACTAATATGATAGTTTGTCAATTAGCTAGTTCTTTATTTAATGTTTCAAAAAAAATTGCACGTATTAGAACTAAAGATTTTTTAGAGGGAAAATGGGGAAAACTTTACAATAAATCAAATATACCTATCGATGTTATTATTTCCCCAGAGCTTGAGGTTGCAAAATCGCTTTATAGAAGATTAGAAGCACCAGGCGCTTTAGACAATGTTCCTTTTGGAAATAATAAAGTTAAAATGCTAGAAATTTCTATAGAAAAAAATTGTCCTATTAAAAATATACCATTAAAAAAATTAACTGAAAAGTTTCCAGATTTTAAGGCCAATATTCTTGGAGCTCTTAGAAAAGACAAATTCATTTATCTTAAAAAAAATGACCAAATGCTAGAAGATGATAATGTTTATGTTGTAGTCAGTAGCGATCAATTAAATCCAATTTTAAAAGCTTTTGGACATGAAGAAAAAATTGCAAAAAATGTATTAATTATAGGAGGAGGAAATATTGGGTTACACTTAGCTAAAATGCTTGAAGAAAATTTTGAAGACATAAGAGTTAAAATTATTGAAAAAAATAAAAAAAGAGCAGAAGAAATTGCAAATGAACTTTCTTCTTCAATTGTAATTAACGGGGATGCTTTAGATGAAGATATACTAAAAGAGGCTAATCTTGAAGGATCAGAGACTGTGTTAGCTTTAACTAATGATGACGAAAATAATATGATGGCTTGTGTTTTAGCTGAAAAAACTGGATTAAAAAAAAGAACTATCGCTATAGTAAACAAAACTAATTATAATCTTTTACAAGACTCTCTAAATATAGATGATTTAGTTGATCCAAGAATGACAACAGTATCTAGAATATTAGAACATGTTCATAGAGGAACCATCGATACTGTTTATTCTTTATTAGATGGAGAATACGAATTTATGGAAGCTAAAATTTTAGAAAAATCTGAATTACTTAACAAGAAAATTAGAGAGTCAAATTTACCTGAAGATATAAGAATTGGTGCAATAGTCAGAAAAGACAAAGTTATAATACCAAGGTCTAACTCAACCTTTGAAAAAGATGACTTAGTAATATTTCTTGCAAAAAGAGAAGAGCTTAAAGCTGTTGAAAGCATTTTTAGTTTGGGCACAATATAATTACAAAATGAACTTTAAAAGTATAAGTTATTTTTTAGGTTTATTTTGTTTTCCTATAAGTTGTTTGGCGTTTATAAATATTTTATATTCATCATATTTTGATTATTTCTTGAGTATAGATACTTATTTTACAACTTTATTAATTTCTTTGGCTATAGGAATTGGATTATTATATTTTGGTAAAAATTCTCAAAAAAAGATAAATTTTATTGAACAATTATTTTTAATAATTTTAGTTTATGTATTAAGTGCTTTCTTAATATCTATTCCTTTTTATATGAGTAATTATCAAGTTACTTTTTTAAATTCTTTCTTTGAATCTATTTCCGGTTTAACTGCTACAGGATTTTCCGTATTTAAAAATATAAAATATTTAGACCCAACCCTGGTTCTTTGGAGATCTTCTTCTCAATGGATAGGAAGTCTATATTTTTTATTCTTTTTAATCTTAATATTTTCAAATAAAAAATTTAATTATAAAATGATTTCCCTTACTTACTCAGGTGAAAATATTTTTGCTTTACATGAAAAAATTAAAGATAATATATTTAAAGTTTTTGCTTATTATTCCATTATAAGTATAATTTTATTTTTATTATTAAATATTTCTGAAATAAGACTTTTTAACTCCTTGAATCTTAGTATGACTTTAATTTCAGGAGGAGGATTTTTACCAACAAATTCTTTGAATAATATTGTTTCTAGCAATTTACAAAAAATAATTTTTATTTCTTCATTATTTATTTCAATGATGAATTTTTATCTAATTTTCAATATTTTGAACAAAAAAACTTTAGTTCGAGAACATAGGGAAGATTTATATTTATTATTATTGAGTGTTATATTTATTTTATTAGTTTATTTTAATAATATTGATGGCTTGGACTCAGTGATTAGCGTTGTAAGCAGTATGTCTAATTCTGGTCTTACTACCATTAAATCTGACAATAACCTAAGTTTATATTTTCTATTAATTACAATAATAGGTGGCTCTCTTATGTCTAATTCTTCTGGCATTAAATTAGCTAGATTTTATATTCTTCTTAAAATTACATATTCTGAAATTATTAAATTAATTAGTCCCAACAGCATTTTAAATAAAACAATTTTTGGTTCCGATAAAAAAATTACAGATGAGGATGTTAAAATTTCCTTTTTAATATTTATTTCATTTTTTATTAGTTTATTTTTTTTATCGGTCATCTTAGTAGTCGATAATATAAATTTTGAAAAATCATTTAAATTATCAATTTTGACTATTACTAACACCACAACATCAGAAATGTACGGAGTTAAAAATATAAATTTTGCTAATTTATTAACAACATCCAAACTTAGCTTAATTATTTTTATGATAATTGGAAAAATTGAGTTAATATCATTACTTCTAATTATCAAAAAAGTATTTTTTAAAGATTAATATGTCTAAAATTATTATTATAGGCGCTGGTGCAATGGGATCTGCTTTTGCTTTACCATGTTTGGATAATAACCATGACATTAATATAGTTGGTACCCATTTAGAAAATGATTTTATTGATAGTTTAAAAAGCAGTAATAATCTACACCCTGGTTTAAATACTAAAATTCCTCAAGAAATAAAAATATTTAAATTTGATAAATTTAATGAGTTGCTTAAGTCAAATGTTGACTTGATTGTACTTGGTATTAGTTCAAAAGGAATAGAATGGGTCTCCGATCAATTGAGCAGATTATATAAAAACAATAAAATACCAAAAATTTTAATGCTTACTAAAGGATTAAGTATTCACAATAATCAATATGAATTGCTGGTTGATAAACTTGAAAGATTATTAGCTGAAAGAGGAATTCCTAAAGTAGATATTTCTGCTGTAGGCGGTCCGTGTCTTGCAGCAGGTCTAGCTAATAGAGTTCATAGTAGCGTGGTAATTGCAAATAAAGATCTTCAAACTGCAAAAAATATTGCTGATATGCTAAATACTAATTATTATCATACGTCACATTCTAATGATCTAAATGGTGTTGAAGTTTCAGCTGCTATTAAAAATATTTTTTCAATGGCTGTAGGAGCTGCTAAAGGATTGTGCGGCCAAAATGTTTCTAACGAAGTAAGAGAAAAGAATTACTTAAACACAGCATCTGCTTTAATTAAACAATCTATTTACGAAATGGAAATATTTGTAGAGCACTTAAAAGGAAAAAAAGAAACAGTAAAAGGCTTGGCTGGTTTAGGTGATCTATATGTAAGTTCAGGTGGAGGTAGAAATGCTAAAATGGGATCTTATATTGGTGAAGGGTTAATTTTCTCTGAGGCAAAAAAAACTAAAATGGAAAAAGTTACTGTTGAAGGCGCAGACCTTGCAAAAGAAATTTCTAAAAAAGTTAACGAAGATTTTGACCAAAAAAAATTACCTTTAATGTTAGGGATGATTAATGCAATTGTTGATGACAAGAAACTCAATTTTGACTGGGAGTCATTTAGGTGAAGAAATTCATAATATCTATTGATGCCGGAACAACATCAAACAGATCAATTCTTTTTGACTTAAATGGTAAACCAGTTTTTTCGTCACAAAAAGAATTTACTCAATACTTTCCAAACAGTGGTTGGGTTGAACATAATCCAGAAGAAATTTGGAAAACAACTATTAAAACTTTAAAAGATGTGATTCAAAAAGCCAAAAAACTTAAGGGTGAAATCTTAACTATTGGAATAACTAACCAAAGGGAAACAACTGTTCTTTGGGATAAGAGATCAGGCAAACCTGTGTACAATGCTATAGTTTGGCAAGATCGAAGACAAGAGGAGTTTTGTAAAAAATTAAGAAAGCAAAATAAAGATACAATGATTTTTAATAAAACTGGACTTTTAATAGATTCTTATTTTTCTGGAACTAAAATTAAATGGATTCTAGATAATATTCCTAAGGCAAAAAAATTAATGAATAATAAACAATTATTATTCGGAACAATTGATAGTTTTTTAATTTGGCGTTTAACTAAAGGAAATGTTCATGCGACTGATGCAACAAATGCAAGCAGAACAATGATTTATAATATTTCATCAAATCAGTGGGATGATACAATTTTAAAATTATTAAAAATAAAAAAACATATATTACCAGAAGTAAAAGATTGTGCGGATGATTATGGAATGACACACACGTCAATTACAGGTAAATCAATTCCAATAAATGGTGTGGTCGGAGATCAACAATCTGCTACTATAGGTCAATGTTGTTTTGAACCGGGTTCACTTAAAAGCACCTACGGAACAGGTGCTTTTGTTCTTCTTAATACAGGGAGTAAAAAAATTTATTCTAAAAATCGATTGTTAACAACAATAGCTTATAGAATTAAAGGCAAAACTACTTACGCTATGGAGGGATCTATTTTTATTGCTGGTGCAGGTGTTCAGTGGTTAAGAGATAGAATGAAGTTTTTTAAGAAAGCACCAGAGACAGAAAAAATTATAAAATCACTTAAAGATAATAATAATCTCTATTTAGTGCCAGCGTTCACAGGTTTAGGAGCTCCTTACTGGGATGCAAATACTAGAGGGCTTTTGACCGGTATCACTAGAGACACAAGTCCAAAAGAAATTATCCGAGCCACTATAGAAGCAGTTGCCTATCAAACTTATGACTTATTTGAAGCTATGAAGCATGATGGTTTGAGACCAAAAATTGTCAAAGTTGATGGAGGTATGGTTATGAATAGTTGGTTCTCACAATTCTTATCTGATATCGTTAACGTTAAAGTGCTTAGACCTAAAGTTCAAGAAACTACAGCTTTAGGTGCAGCATTTATGGCGGGTTTGCAAATTGGTATATACAAATCATTAAAAGATATTTCAAAAAAATGGCATTTAGACAAAAAATTTTTTCCTAAAATGAAAAATAAGACAAGACAAAAACTATTAAAAGGATGGGATATCGCTATAAAGAAAACTTTAGTTAATTAACACACTTATGAGTTGTATTAATAATTAATATAAAAAGTTTACAGTTTGGGTGTTTTTTGTTTCAATGTAATTTAATATAAACAACAAATGGGGGAATAATGTTTAAAACATTTAAAACTATCTTAGCTTTTGCTGTTTCTTTTTCTATCGTATCTATTTCAAATTCATTTGCTGACGGACACGCAGGTGCAATTAAGAAATGGTCTAACGGAGAATTTAGTCTTTCAGTTCTTTCTGCTAAAGAAAGAGAGAAGGAATTAAATTGGTTTCATAATGCTGCAAAGCCATTCAAAGGAATGTCTTTAAAAGTAGTATCTGAAGGTATACCAACTCACGTTTACGAGTCTAAGACACTTACAAAAGCGTTTGAAGAAATTACAGGTATAAAAGTACAACACCAAATTATCGGTGAAGGTGATGTGGTAATGGCTGTACAAACACAAATGCAAACTAACGTAAGTATCTACGATGCTTATGTTAATGACTCAGACTTAATTGGTACGCATGCGCGTATGCAACAAGCTGTAAACTTAACTGAATGGATGAAAGGTGAAGGTAAAGAT
>Ga0209425_10003929_pt1 | contig 15472 bp, 18 predicted proteins | sample COG_05_FD_184749 | JGI IMG/M metagenome (GOLD analysis project Ga0209425, IMG submission 184749) | Pelagic Microbial community sample from North Sea - COGITO 998_met_05 (SPAdes) (version 2) | ecosystem: Environmental > Aquatic > Marine > Neritic zone/Coastal water | place: Helgoland, sampling...
GTTATAACTTGCATTAGAGATAAAGATAAAAAAATCGTATCTGGTGATCCTGAAAAAATTAAAAAAATATATGATACGTGGGTTTTTTCTAGAGATACAGCGTCAGCAAACCCTAATTGGCAGTTGATAAATATTTTAACGTAATTGACTGATAATATTTCAGAAAAAGATAAAAAAGATTGGCAAACTTTTCTCTCAGGTAACGAAAAATTACCAAATAAAGATATAAAATTCAAAAAAAAACAATCTCTAAAAACCAGATCTATTGACCTACATGGAAATACTTTGGATTATGCTAACAAATTAGTTTATGATTTTATAATTAATTGTTATGAAAATAACATAAATAAAATTATAGTTGTAACAGGTAAAGGACTTCATTCTCAAAATGAAAATAATCCATATGTCTCAAAAGATTTGAGTATATTAAAGTATTCAATTCCTGAGTTTATTGAAAATAATGTTGGTTTGATGAAAATGATTACAGAAATAAAAGATGCAAAAGTTGAGGATGGGGGTAGTGGTGCTTTTTACATATATTTGAGAAAAAAAAAATGATTATCTGGCTTGCATCATATCCAAAAAGTGGGAACACAATGTTGAGAACAATGTTGTCCCCTTATCTTTTCACTAAAGATGGTTCGTTTAATTTTGACATAATGAAAAATATTAAACAATTTCCTAATTGGGCAGTTTTTGAGAAATTAGGTGTTAACTATAAAGACCATAATGAAGTTATAAAAAATTCTATAAGAGTTCAAGAGTCATTCAATAAAAAAGAAACAGTAGGTTTTGTTAAAACTCACAACATGTTGTTTAATTTTAATAGGAAGTATCCTTTTACTAATTTAGAAAATACTTTGGGGGTTATTTATATTGTTAGGGACCCAAGGAATGTTGCACTTTCTTATGCACGACATTTAAAACTTTCATTAGAAGAAACTGTTAAATTTATGACAAAAGGTAAAGCTAACGATATGTTTCTTATGGGAAACTGGGCAGAAAATTTTATAAGTTGGAAGCCGTTTTTAAATTATAATAAGTATTTATTAATTAAATATGAAGATTTGGTTTCTAAAAGAGAGGAAACATTCATAAAAATATTGCAATTCATTTTTAGATTAAGAAATATTAATTTTACACTAGATGCTAAAAAAATGGAGACTGTCTTAAAAAACACTACTTTCGAGAATTTAAAAAATTTAGAAAAAGAAAAAGGTTTTAGAGAGAGTATAAAAGGTGATGATGGTAAACAAATTCCATTTTTTGATAAGGGAAAATCAAGAGATTGGTCAAAAAATCTAGATAAAAATTTAACAGAAGAAATTGAACGGTGTTTTAAAAATGAGATGATGGAGTTAGGATACTTATAATATCTTAAAGAATAAATTTAGAGAGGTCAGTATCCTTAACTAGATTATCCAAGTTTTTATTGATATATTCTTTGTTAATAATAATTTTTTCACCAGAACGGTCTGTTGCTGTAAAGCTAATTTCGTCAAGGATCTTTTCAATTATTGTATGAAGTCTTCTAGCTCCAATATTTTCTACGGTTGCATTAACTTCAGACGCAATATTTGCGATTGTGTCTATTCCATCATCTGAAAATTCAAGTTCTACATTTTCAGTTTTTAAAAGAGCAACGTATTGTTTTATTAAACTAAAATCTGGTTCTCTCAAAATTCTTTTAAAATCATCACTAGTCAATGCTTCTAGTTCTACTCTTATAGGTAATCTTCCTTGAAGTTCAGGAAGTAAATCTGATGGTTTTGCAAGTTGAAACGCACCTGACGCTATAAATAAAATGTGATCAGTTTTAATTGGTCCATGTTTTGTATTAACAGTTGTACCCTCTATTAGAGGAAGCAAATCTCTTTGAACACCTTCTCTTGAGACATCCCCACCAACTCGGTCAGTTCTTGCAGAAATTTTATCTATTTCATCTAAAAAAACTATTCCATTATTCTCTGTGGAAATTTTTGCAGATTTAATAATTTTATCTTGTTCAATTAGTTTATCAGACTCATCATTAATTAAAATTTCATGAGACTCTTTTACAGTCATTTTCTTTTTTTTTTCTTTATTGCCCATAGATTTACCAAGCATTTCGCCAATATTAATCATACCAACATTAGCACCAGGCATTCCAGGTATTTCAAACGATGTATTGTTTGGTCCACTGTCGCTTACAGCAATTTCTATTTCATTATCGTCTAAATCACCATTTCTAAGTCTTTTTCTAAAACTTTCTCTAGTTGCAAGACTTGCTTTGTTACCAACTAAGGCATCTAAAACTTTTTCTTCAGCTAATTTTTGAGCTTGAGCATGAACCTCTTTTCTCATTTTTACTTTTTCCATGCCAATAGCAATTTCAATTAAATCTCTTACTATTTGCTCAACATCTCTTCCAACATATCCAACTTCTGTAAATCTTGTCGCTTCAACTTTTACAAACGGAGCTTCTGCAAGTTTAGATAATCTTCTCGAAATTTCTGTTTTACCAACACCTGTTGGTCCAATCATTAAAATATTTTTAGGCAAAACTTCATTTTTCATTTCACCTTTTAGAGCTTGACGTCTCCATCTATTTCTTAGGGCAACTGCTACAGCTTTTTTAGCTTTGTTTTGGCCAACAACAAATCTGTCTAATTCTGAAACTATTTCTCTAGGAGATAGAGAGCTTACTAAATTAGCTTCTTTTTTTGTATCTTTATCTTTTTGAATTAAAGGAGTAACGTTTGATTCTTTCATTATATTTTTAACACCTTAATGTTGTCGTTTGTAAAAACACAAATTTCAGAAGCAACTTTAATTGCTTTTTTTGCAATTTCCTCAGCACTTTTATCTGTCTCCATTAAAACTTTTCCTGCAGCTAAAGCATAATTTCCACCAGATCCAATTCCAATTACATCTCCCTCTGGTTCTAAAACATCACCGGTGCCTGAAATAATGTAGCTATTATCTTTATCACCAATTGCCATTAAAGCTTCTAGTCTTCTTAAATATTTATCTGTTCTCCAATCTTTTGCTAGCTCGACGGCAGCCCTTGATAGATTACCAGCATGTTTTTCAATTTTTGCCTCTAATCTTTCAAACAAAGTAAGTGCGTCTGCAGTTGAACCTGCAAATCCTGCGACCACATCTCTTTTTTCAATTTTTCTAATTTTTGAAGCAGTACTTTTAACTACAGTATTTCCCATACTTACCTGTCCGTCACCAGCAACGACTACTTCATTATTTTTTCTAACTAATACAATTGTTGTCATACCTGATAAATGGTAACTATTTTTGATACTTCAAGTGTTCAGACTGATATTGATATACTAGGATTATGTATGTATACCATTAAAAATATATGGCTAGAAAAGGAAAAGTATCTCGAAAAACAAAAGAAACCAGTATCAATGTTGAAGTTAATATTGACGGTAAAGGTAAGTACCAAATTGACACTGGTATAGGTTTCCTAGATCATATGCTTGAGCAGTTATCAAAGCATTCTTTAATTGATTTAAAAGTGAAAGCAAAAGGAGATACACATATTGATCTTCACCACACAACAGAAGATACAGGTATTGCAATTGGAGAAGCGTTGAAAAAAGCTTCTAAAAAATTTGTTGGTATTAAAAGATATGCTCACAGAGTTATTCCAATGGACGAGACTTTAACTAGAGTTGCTATTGATGTTTCAAATAGACCTTATTTAATTTGGAAAGTGAAATTAAAAGTTGAGAAGCTTGGTGAAATGGACACAGAACTATTTAAAGAATGGTTTCAAGCATTTTCTCAGTCTGCCGGTATTACTATGCATGTTGAAAATATTTATGGAGATAATAGTCACCATATAATCGAGTCTTGCTATAAAGCTTTAGCTAGATCATTAAGGGAGGCATTAGAGATGGATCCTAGAAACAAGAAAAGTATCCCATCCACTAAAGGCTCATTATAAGTTTAATGAATGTCACAATTGTTGATTATAATTCGGGTAATATAAGCTCGGTAATAAACTCTTTTAAGGAGGTTTCTAAAGATAAAGTAAATATCGAAGTAACTTTGGATTTAGATAAGATTAAATCAAGTGATAAAGTGGTTTTACCAGGCCAAGGTTCGTTTAAGAGTTGTGTTGATGCTTTAAACAGCATTGATGGTTTGGTGGATTGTTTGAATGAATTTGCAATTATAAACAAAAAACCTTTACTTGGAATTTGTGTGGGATTACAAATGCTTGCTGATGTTGGTTATGAAGAAACAGAAACAAAAGGTCTTGGTTGGATTTCAGGTAGTGTATCAAAAATAGATAATCACAATGGTAAATACAAACTACCACACATTGGTTGGAACCAAATAAATATACTCAAGGACAGTAAAATTTTTAAAGATATAGAAAACAATTCTCACATGTATTTTGTGCATAGCTATGAATTTGTTCCAAAAGATAAAAATGTAATTTCAGCAACAACAGATTATTCATCAAAAATTGTGTGTTCTGTTGAAAAAGAAAATATTTTTGGAACTCAATTCCATCCTGAGAAGAGTGATAAAATTGGACTTAAAATAATTGATAATTTTATAAATTTATAAAATGAAAATATTTCCAGCAATAGACATAAAAGATAAAAAGTGTGTGAGGCTAGTTAAAGGAGACTTTGACAACAAAACTGAATATGAAATATCGCCAGTCGAACAAGCTGGAAAATATCAAGATTATGGTTTTAAAAATTTACACATAGTAGATTTAGATGGTGCTTTAACAGGAGACACAGTTAATTTGGATATTATTCAAGAAATAGTAAATAAATTTGATGTTAAAATTGAAATTGGTGGAGGCATAAGAAGCTTTGAGAGTATTCAAAAATATACTGATGTTGGAGTTGAAAAAGTTATTTTAGGAAGTGCAGCTATAAAAGATAAAAATTTTTTAAAAGATGCATGTAAAAAATTTCCAAATAAAATTGCTTTAGGTTTAGATGCTAAAGATGGCTATTTATCAGTCTCAGGTTGGAAAGAAAATTCTAATCAATTAACTCTGGATTATTTAAAAGAAGTTAATGATTTTGGTGCAAGTAGATTGATTTATACTGATATTAATAGGGACGGAATGAAGCAAAGCCCGAATTTTGAGGAGACATCAAAGATTGCTGACACCTCTAATTGTCCGGTAATTATATCCGGTGGAGTTTCTTCTATTGATGACATTAAAAAAGCTAAAGAATTAAATAATAAGAATGTCGAGGGCATTATAGTTGGAAAAGCTATTTATGATGGTGATATAAAATTAGAGGAACTGGCTAAGGAATTAGATGCTTAAAAACAGAATAATACCTTGTTTAGACGTAAAAAATGGTCGTGTAGTTAAAGGAACAAATTTTGTGGATTTAAAAGATGCAGGCGATCCAGTTGAGCAAGCTAAAATCTACTCTGATGGTGGAGCAGATGAAATTTGTTTTTTAGATATCACTGCCTCAAATGAAAATAGAAATACTATTTACGACGTGGTGGAAAAAACTTCAAAAAAGTGCTTTGTGCCTTTGACAGTTGGTGGTGGCGTTAGAAGTGTTGAGGATATTTATAAACTATTAAACTGTGGGGCAGATAAAGTATCAATCAATACTGCTGCAGTTAATAACCCAGAAGTAGTGACAGAAAGCTCTAAAAAATTTGGTTCACAATGTATTGTTGTTGCAATAGATGCTAAAAAAAATTTTAATAAATGGGAAATTTTTACTCATGGCGGAAGAAACAATACTGGTATTGACACAATAGAATTTGTAAAAAAAATGGAAAATAGTGGAGCAGGCGAACTACTAGTGACATCAATGGATAGAGATGGCACCCAAGTAGGTTATGATATTGAATTAATGTCCAAGATATCTTCTAAAGTAAACATTCCAGTTATTGCTTCGGGTGGAGTTGGTAATCTTGATCATTTAGTAGATGGAATAAAATTAGGAAATGCGAGTGCTGTTTTGGCAGCATCCATATTTCACTATGGAAAACATTCAGTAAGAGAAGCTAAGGAATATCTGGATTCAAAGGGAATACCTGTTAGAATTTAGCATGCTTAGTACATTAGAAAATTTAATAAAGCTTGCACGAGAAAGAAAATCAGTACCTGTAGATGGATCTTATACAAATAAGTTGCTAACAGATAGATCTCTAAGTAAAGCAAAAGTTTTAGAAGAAGTTAATGAATTAATTGAGGCTGTAGAAGAAAATTCTAATAAAATTCATGAGGCTGCAGATGTATTTTACCATTTGCTAATGTATCTTGAGGCAAATGATGTAAAAATTGAAGAAGTTATGTTGGAATTAGAAAAAAGAAAAAAATGAGTTATGATGACGATAATATCTTTGCAAAAATTTTGCGAGGAGAGATTCCTTGTAATAAAATTTATGAGGATGATTTTATTTTATCGTTTCATGACATAAGTCCACAAAAAAAAATTCATGCTCTGGTAATCCCTAAAGGAAAATACATTGATTTAGATGATTTTAGTTCAAATGCATCATCAGAAGAGATGGTCGGTTTAATAAAAGGTATTAATTTAGTTGCCAAAAAGCTTGGTATTTCAACAGATCTAGGTAAAGGTTACAGGGCTTTGACAAACGTGAGTGATGATGGTGGTCAAGAGGTTTCCCACTTACATTTTCATTTGTTTGGGGGAGAAAAAGTTGGAAAAATGGTTGCGTGACACAGAAAGTTAAAAGAAATTATTTAGAAATAAGTTCTCTTAAAGATTTTAAAGAAATTAAAAAAATTTCTAATAATAGTTCTTTAGAGTTATTAAGCCCCAATAATTTTCAACTAAATAAATTTTTTTATAAAAATGTTGGTAAAAAACATCAATGGGTAGATAGGCTAGTTTGGTCAGAAACTCAATGGATTGATTATGTATCAAGTAAAAATGTTAAAACTTATATTTTTAAATATAATAAAGATCTGGCTGGTTTTTTTGAATTAATTTCTCACACAGAAAACAAAGAAACAGAGATTGCTTATTTTGGACTGTTAGAAGAATTTCAAAATAAAAAACTTGGATCTTATTTGTTAAGTGAAGCAATAAAAATATCTCTTACAAAAAACACCAAAAGGGTTTGGCTTCACACTTGCTCTTTAGATCATAAAAATGCATTAAATAATTATATTGCAAGAGGGATGAAAATTTTCAAAACAGAAACTGTGATAATTTAATTTCGAATAGGTAATTTAAATATGTTTTTATTAAATATTTCATTTTTTTTAATAGATGAAAGAAAGGTAATATTAAGATTTTGATATATATCTTTTGTTTGCCAGCCGATTAAATTAAATGTTTTGTTATTAAAAAAAATATTAATTTCGTGTTCATCTTCTTTGATTACGTAATTTATTAAAGAGTTGTCTATAATTCTTTCTTCAAGATTATAAATTTTATTAATTAGAAATTTTTTATCTAAAATTAAATATAGAGGAGTTTTATTAAGTGGATAGCGATAATAACCAACCTTTGTTTTAATGACTAAAGATTTGCCATTAGAAACTAAAATTTTATCAATACTTCCTGCGTATTCACAGTAAATCTTTCTAGGGTATTCTATTATACAATTTCCTTTTTCAATTTTATTATTAATGTTCTGCTCAAAATTAAAATTTAAATTTTTGGTATTTTTTAGATTATTTATAATATTTTCTTTGTTGTCTGCATTTGAATCTATATTAAAAAAAATAAATATAAATATGTATAAATATTTAATCATTAAAGAACATCTCTTTTGCCAACGTGGTTTGCCTTACTAACAATCCCATCAGCCTCCATCATATCAATAATTCTTGCTGCTCTATTATATCCAATTTGAAGTTTTCTTTGTAGAAATGAAGTTGATGCCTTACCTTCTGATCTAATTATTTCTAAAGCTGATTGATAAAGCTCATCTTTATCTCCTTGGTTTTGGTTCTCGCCTGTTTCTTTTTCATCAGCAAAGTTTAAAATTTCATCAATATAGTCTGGTTCAGCTTGAGCTCTAAGTGAGTTGTTAATTTTTTCAATTTCATTATCAGAAACAAAAGGAGCATGTATTCTTACTATTCTGTTTGCAGAAGACATATAAAGCATATCTCCCTTACCAAGTAGTTGCTCAGCTCCTTGTTCACCAAGGATTGTTCTGCTATCTATTTTTGAAGTAACTTGAAAAGATATTCTGGTTGGAAAATTAGCTTTAATAGTACCAGTAATAACATCTACACTTGGTCTTTGCGTAGCCATTATTATATGAATTCCGGCAGCACGCGCCATTTGAGATAGTTTTTGAATGTAATTTTCAATTTCTTTGCCTGCCACCAACATAAGGTCTGACATTTCATCAACTACAACGACTATATAAGGCATCGGTAATTTATGTTTTGAGTTGTATCCGTCAATATTTCTTACACCCTCTTTAGTCATTAATCGATATCTGCTCTCCATTTCTTTAACCACCCAACCAAGCACAGAGGCTGCTTTTTTAGCCTCAGTAATTACAGGACAAAGCAAATGTGGAATTCCCTCATATGTAGATAGCTCAAGCATCTTAGGATCAATTAAAATAAATTTACATTTTTCTGGTGTGTGTCGGTAAAGTAAAGACAAGATAATAGTATTAATACAAACTGATTTTCCAGAACCAGTAGTACCCGCAATAAGAAGATGAGGCATAGATGCCAAATCCCCAATAATTGGTTTACCAGAAATATTTTTACCAAGTGCTATAGGTAATTTTATATCTTTTTTTTTAAAATCAGAATTATTCAAAATTTCGCTTAAATAGACATTTTCTCTAGAATTATTTGGAAGTTCAATACCGACTGTATTACTGCCTGGTATAGTAGCTATTCTAGCAGACTCAGAGCTTGTATTTCTTGCAATATCATCAGATAAATTAATTATTTTAGAGACTTTTACCCCTGCAGCTGGCTCAAATTCATTAAGAGTTACTACAGGCCCATGACTCACTTTTTTAATATTTCCATTAACTCCAAAGTCCATCAATATTTTTTCAAGAAATTCAGTGTCATTTATTTCATTCTTATTAAAATTTGCCTTTTCCTTTTTCGTAGGAATTTTTAATAGTTCTAAACTTGGTAATTGAAATTTTACTTTATTCTCAATTTTATTTTCACTTTTTATAAAAGGTAAATCTTCTTGAATAAGATCTTTGATTTGATCTTGTGGTATATATTCATTAATTATTTCACTTTTATCAGTATAAATCTTATTATTATTTTGAAATAAATTTAAATATTTTTTAATAAATTTAAAAAATTTTGTTGGACTAAAATTAATACTAATCAAGAATATGATTATAATAAATAAAATTAAGAGGTAAAAAAAAATATTCTCATTTAAAAGTATTAGAGAGTTAAGAAATGTTTGGTTCAAATAATTACCAACAAATCCTCCATTTCCATTAATATAAAATGTAAAAATATCTGAATAAAAGTGAGTTAATAAAAGAGTGCCAAAAATAGAATATAGAATTACAAAAAAAATATTTTCAATGAATAAAAAAAACTCTTTTGTTCTAAATATATTGATGCCAGTTATCAAAAAGGTTAATGAAATTAAATAGGAAACTAATCCAACAGATTGAAAAAAAATATCAGAAATAAAACTTCCCTGGAAACCTAGTAGATTTTTGATCTGTGTATTATCTGGAAAAATAAAATTAGGATCATCTGGTGAATAAGATAATAAAGATATCAATAGCAATAGCCCTGATCCGAATATGATAATGCCAAAAATTTCGGCTATTCTTTTTATAGCAAAATTTATTAACAAATTAGCTGTTTTTTTAATATTCATATAAATGAATCAATTTAATCACTTTGTATCATCTAATTTTTATTGTTAAAATTAAAAATAATATGACAATTTGTATACTTGGAAATGGTTTAACAGCTTTAACATTAGCTAAAGCTCTTACTAATCAAAATATTTATGTTGATGTTTTGTTTAACAAAAAAAATATTGATATTAACAAAAATAGGACGATTGGTATTTCAAAAAGTAATATCGATTTTTTAAATAAAAATATTATCAACATAAATAAATTTTTATGGAAGCTAAAAAAAATAGAAATTTATTCTGATAATTTAGAAAAAGAAAAATTAATAGATTTTGAAAAAGAAAATGACCAAATTTTTTCGACTGTAAAAAATTATAAATTATATCAGTTGTTAAAAAATAATTTATCTAAGAATAAATATTTTAATTCAAGATTAATTCCCAAAAAAAATTTATCTTATACTAATAAATATGATCTTGTTATTAATTGTGATTCTTTAAATATTATTACAAAAAAATACTTTAATAAAAAATTTGAAAAAGAATATAATAGCAAAGCATATACTTCAATAATAACACATGAGAAAATTTTAAATAATATAGCAGTACAAATTTTTACAAAAAAAGGTCCTTTGGCTTTCCTACCAATTTCTGATACACAAACTTCAATAGTTTATTCTATTCCTAACTTTGTCTATGAAACAAAAGAAAATATCAAAAAATTAATTGCAGATAAAAATATAAAATACAAAATTAAAAATATTGAAGAAATCAATAATTTTGATCTCAAATTTTTAAATCTAAGAGAATACCATCATAATAATATTTTGGCATTTGGAGAGTTGTTACATAAAATTCATCCATTAGCTGGACAAGGTTTTAACATGACTATTAGAGATATAAAACTTTTCTTAAGTATTATCAAAAATAAACTTGAACTGGGTTTGGCCCTTGACAAGTCTGTTAGTATTGAATTTGAAAAAAGTGTTAAACATAAAAATTTAATTTTCTCAAACGGTGTAGATTTTGTCCATAAATTCTTTAATTTTGAAAGAAAAACTAATAGTAAATTTTTAAGCAAGTCAGTTCAACTAATTAGTAAAAATTCTCGAATTAAAAAAATATTTTCTACGTTTGCTGATAAAGGAGCTTTGTTTTAATCTATTGTAGGGTCTTATTTCCAAAAATATCATAGGTATAAGTACTCAATATTTCAGCTATCTTGTTTTTCCTTATATTAAGATTTTCTGCTTCAAGTAAAACTTGTTTTTCTTCAAGAGTAAATGGGGAGGCCATTGCTAACGCATTTATTGTTTCATCTAAACTTTGTTTTTCAAGTTCTTTCCAATTAATAACAAACCCTCTTTTTTCAAATAACGATTTTAAATCTTTAAAAATTAATTCAAGATCAGAAAATTTAAGATTTTCTTTTTTCTCACTTAAATCGTGGTTAAAATTATTAAAGCTGACCTCATATTTTCTATAGTCTTTAGAAGATTTTACTTCTTTAATTGTTTCAAATCTTATTAAACCTCTTATTTCAATCATATATCTTCCGTCTTCTGTTTCTCTAAAGCTCGTTATTTTTCCAAGACATCCAATACCGTGTAGAATAGGAAAGAATTGATCATCAACTGCTTTTTTAGGTTGAATTAAGCCAATTAATTTATTTGATTTCATACTGTCATTGATCATTTCAATATATCTTGGTTCGAATATATTTAATGGAACAGTTGTTTTTGGAAAAATTATGAAATTACTAAGTGGAAAAACAGGTATAGTTTTTGGTAAATTAATTTTATTCATTTTTATTTTAGATATAATAAATATATTATAAAATTATTATAAATACCATAAAAGCATAAATTAAATAAAATATAATATTTTCAATTATCAATGACAAAAATACAATGATATTATGGATAGCATCATACCCCAAAAGTGGTAACACTTGGCTTAGAGCTTTAATTAGTACATATTATTATTCTAAAGATGGAGTCTTTGAAGATACATTACTGAAACAAATTGATCAGTTTCCAACCAGAAAATATTTTAAAGATTTTAAATTTGATAAAAAAAAAGCAGCTGATACATGCAGATTGTGGTTGCCAGTTCAAGAAAAGATAAATACTGAAAATACATTAAAATTTTTTAAAACCCACAACGTATTTGGTAAGGTAAATAATTATGATTTTACAAATAGTCAAAATTCGGCCGGATGTTTATATGTTGTGAGAGATCCAAGGAATGTATTTACATCGGTCAAAAATCATTATCAGCTTAATGATGAACAAGCTCTGGAATGGATGGTTAATGAAAAAAATTTTATTTATAATGTTCAAAATTTTGACGAAAACGGTTTTAGTGATTTTCAGTTTATCAGTTCCTGGAGCACTAATTATAAGTCATGGAAGGTACAAAAAAAAGTACCAATAAAATTAATTAAATATGAGGATCTATTAAATAAAACATATGAAGTTTTTTTTGAAATTATTGAATTTATAAACAAAACAATAAATAATAATGAAAAAATAGATAAAATTAAATTAAAGAATACATTAAAATCAACCACTTTTGATACTTTAAAAAAAAAAGAAATGCAGAAAGGCTTCTCCGAAGCTGTAACTACCAATAAAGATGCAGAGAAAAAAATTTCTTTTTTTCATCTTGGTCCAAAAAATGATTGGAGAAAGATGTTAAATGAAGAATTAAAATTAAAGCTTAATAAAGCCTTTGAAAAAGATTTAAAAGAATTATCTTACCTATAAATTTTCAATTTTTAATATTGCTAAATTTTCAAAAAGCTACTACTTTCATCACTTAAATAACGTGCGGGCATAGCTCAGTGGTAGAGCGTCTCGTTGCCAACGAGAAGGTCGAGGGTTCGACCCCCTTTGCCCGCTCCATAAATTGATTTATGAGTGATCTTTTAAAAAAAAAATGTGCTCCGTGCGAAGGTGGTATTTTACCTTTTGATATTTCTGAAATTCACAAATATCAAAAAAAAATTGATGGTTGGGATGTTTTAAAAAATAAAAAAGAAATTTTTTTTTTAAATAAAAAATTTATCTTTAAAAATTTTTTTAATAGCCAAAAGTTTGTAAATAAAGTTGGTGAAATATCAGAGGAAGAGGGACACCATCCAGATATAAAATTTGGATGGGGTTACGCTGAAATCCAAATTACAACGCATGCAGTCGAAGGTCTCTCAGAAAATGATTTTATATTAGCAGCAAAAATTGATCAGATATTTAATGTCTAAAATGTCTAGTCTTAGAAAAAACTAAAATTGTATTTGTTTCATTTGCATATTTGATAACTTCTTTATCTCTAATAGAGCCCGAAGGTTGAATTACTGCTGTAACTCCCGATTGAACTAATTTTTCTATACCATCTACAAAAGGAAAAAATGCATCAGATGCTGCAACAATTTCATCATTAGTATCAGAAAACTTTTTCATTTTGTCTATAGCTATCTTGCAGCTATCCAATCTGCTTGATTGACCAGAGCCAATACCAGTCGTTGTTTCGTTACTTGCTAAAACTATTGCATTTGATTTCACATATCTACAAATGTTAAAAGCAAATAGAAGGTTTTTCATTTGTTTTGTATTAGGCTTTTTCTTTGAAATAACTTTGAAATCCTTAATATCAAATTTCTTAATATCTTCTGATTGAACTAATATTTCCTCATTATTAGATATAAATTTTAAATCTTCTTTAAATATATATTTCGAAGCGTCTATTAGTCTAAGGTTTTTTTTTGTCTTTAGTATTTTAAGTGCATCAGCATCAAAGTTATTTGCAATGACAACTTCAAGAAAAAGTTTGTTTAATTCTTCTGCGATAGTTTTGGTAACTTTATAATTACAAGAAACTACACCTCCAAAAGCACTAATAGGATCACATTTTAAAGCTGCAACATAACTTTGAAGATGATTTTTTTTTATTGAAACTCCACATGGATTTGCGTGTTTGATAATTACTGTTCCAGTATCACTAGGTAAAGATTTTGAAATAGTTAAAGCTGAAAATATATCGTTATAATTATTATAACTAAGCTGTTTTCCATGTATTTGTTTTATATTCATATTTGAATTTTTTGAATAAATTGCACTTTTTTGATGCGGATTTTCGCCATATCTTGGTATGTCAATTAAGTTAGCGTGAAAAGTCCGCTTATCTGGAAAAGATGTGTCAGAAATATTATTAAAGTAATTTGAAATTACAGAGTCATAGTAAGCGGTTTCTGTAAAAGCAGTTCTAGATAATTTTTCTCTAAATTTTAAAGTTGTTGATCCTTTGTTTTTTTTTAATTCTTCAATTAATTCGTCATATTGATTTGTTGAAGTTATAACGGTAACATCCTTATAATTTTTGGCTGCAGATCTAACCATTGACGGACCACCAATATCTATATTTTCTATAATTTTATTGTGATTACTTGTTTTTTTTAAAGTATTTTCGAATGGATAGAAATTTACGATTACTAAGTCTATATTTTCAAAATTATTTTTTTTCATTTCATTTTGATGAGTTTTACTAATTCTTTTACTTAAAATTCCAGCATGTATTTTGGGATGAAGTGTTTTTACTCTTCCTTCCAAGATTTCATGAAAATTTGTATATTCTGAAACTTCTATACATTTAAATTTTAATTTTTTTATTTCTTTATAAGTGCCACCAGAACTAATTATTTTAACTTTATTCTTTTTAAGCAGTTCTAGAATAGATTTTATATTTTTTTTGTCAGAAACAGATATTAATGCAGTTTTAATTTTATTCATTGTAATTTACTTATTTCCCATTTTATAATTTCGTCTGACTTATTGCTTATACCTGATATAAATATATTTTGATTTTCTATATAAGAATTTTTATTACCGAAATATATTCCATTATCAATATTTATATCAAAATTTTCACAACTAAATCTCCAACCCTCATCTTCAAGCTCTATTAATATTGACTTATTGTCCAGAGTTTTCATTATTTTTGAATTAGGATCTAAATGAAATCTAATATCAAATTTAACATTTTTTGTATCTTTTTTTAATATTTTATCAAAACCTATAAATTTTTCTTGCTCTGGATAGAATTCTATTTTTCTTTCATGAATTACATTAAATTTTTTTGAGTATCCATCGTGTGAAGCTGAAATTTTCCAGTAATTATCCTCAAATACAATATTTTTTTTAAAAACTTTTAAACCTTTACTAATTAGATATTCAGATTTCTCATTTTTTATAAAATCACAAGAGGAGTGATCTTCAATTATCATTGTATTTTGCAAAGCGGAACTTTTAGAGAATTTATTAAACCTATTATTTTTATCTGCAAAATAACCAGAATTATTGATTAATTTTTTCCCTTTAGAAATTATCTCAAATGATAAGGCCCCAGATTGATAATCTTTAGAAAATTTTTGAATCGGGCTTGAACCTATATCCATTACAAGAGCAATATTCTTTTTTTTTAAAATTGCATACCCACCATGTTCTTTATTTTTATTTACAAATTTATATCCAAATCTTTTTAGGTATTGATCAAACTCATCATTATTCGAGAGGTAGTTGCCATTAAAAAAGATATCCTGATGTATATTTTGCCAAGCAAAACAATAACTTTGTCCTAGATAATAGATATTTTCATCAATATATTCTGGAATCACATTT
>Ga0209425_10003930_pt1 | contig 15471 bp, 10 predicted proteins | sample COG_05_FD_184749 | JGI IMG/M metagenome (GOLD analysis project Ga0209425, IMG submission 184749) | Pelagic Microbial community sample from North Sea - COGITO 998_met_05 (SPAdes) (version 2) | ecosystem: Environmental > Aquatic > Marine > Neritic zone/Coastal water | place: Helgoland, sampling...
CAGAATTCAATAATATTGGGCTAGTGGGTCGCCCCGGCCACGCCGGCGTGGTCGATACACTGCGTCGCCTTCTGGAATTTCTGAGTCTGCGAGATCTCACTATTATTGTGGATGATCTAACCGCGGATCTTATCCAGGGTCACGGCCAGAGGCAGTGCAAGCGCGAAGAGCTGTCGAAGTTCTGTGATCTGGTGATCGTAGTTGGCGGTGATGGCAGCATGTTAAACGTGGCGAAATTCGTGGCCTCCGATCAGGTGCCGGTGATTGGTATCAATCGTGGTCGATTGGGTTTTCTTACCGATGTCCTGCCCGACGAGTTGGAGGCAGTGATTACCGGGGTGCTCGAGGGTAGCTATAGCGTAGATTCTCGATTCCTTCTCGATGTCGAGGCGCGAAATGGCTCTACCAACGCTGACCAAGGGCAATATCTAGGCTCTGCCTTGAATGATGTGGTGTTGCATCCGGGTAAGGCAGCGCAGATGATCAAGTTCGAATTATTTATCGATGATAAGTTTGTCTACAGTCAGGAATCCGATGGGCTGATCGTCGCTACACCTACTGGCTCTACCGCCTATGCTCTCTCTGCCGGTGGCCCGATTATGCACCCCAGTCTGAATGCCGTGGTGTTGGTTCCTATGTACCCGCACTCGCTGGGCAATCGTCCCATCGTGGTTGGTGGCGACAGTGAAATTCGCATCGTGGTGTCGGCAAGAGAGATTCTCCAGCCACAGGTTAGTTGTGATGGTCAGGTGCTGTATACCGCCTCGGCAGGCGATGAGCTCATAGTGCGTAAAAAGGCTGTGCCGCTGAAGCTTATTCATCCGCCAGATCATACTTTCTACCAGGCCTGTCGTAGTAAGTTGGGTTGGGGTAGTCGCCTGGTTAGGGATGATGATTAAAGCGGTAAGTCTGCCCATAAAAGTTAATCTATTGCGCTTCAGTCAATTGTTGAGTAGCCAGGGCGTTGCCCATCGCATCACCGAAGAGTCCGGAGAACAAGTTATCTGGGTGCAGGATGAGCCCCATGCGAGGTTGCTGAAAGAGATGCTGGAGACATGGTCTTTCGAGCAGAGCTCATCGGCTAACGAGGCATCAGCAGAGACCGGACAGCGCCTGTTCAATCCACTCAGTGTCGTTCTAAATCTGGTTCGCGCCTTCCTGCGTGCTCCGGTAAGTTTTATTCTCATTTTGGCCTGTCTGCTCGTGGCCCTGGTCAGTCTATTGGGAACACAGCCGCAGCGTGTCGCCTTCCTGTTCTATCCGGTGTTGGACAATACCGGTCTCTTTGCACTTCTGGGCAGCATCGAGAGCCCCTGGGAATTGTTGCGTAGCCTCACTCCAATGTTGCTGCATTTTGGCGAGTTACATCTGGTATTTAACCTCATGTGGCTGTGGTATTTTGGGCGGCAGTTGGAGGTGATCCAACCACGTTGGTTAACCATCACATTGATTCTGTTCTGCTCGGTCGCTGGCAATACTACGCAGTATTTATACACTGGATTTAATAATTTTGGAGGCATGTCGGGAGTGGTCTATGGTCTTGTTGGCTACACCTGGATAATTCACCGCTTCATGCCACGCAGTCAATTGCGCATCAATAACAGCATGTTTGTAGTCTTCGTTATCGCGCTTATTACCATGGAGCTCGTTGCCTCTGCATTCATAGCGACGGCGGCTCATGTCGGTGGCTTGCTCGCTGGATTGCTGTCCGGTGTAGGCGCTGTAGTGCTGTATCGATTGCTCCTCGGTCGCGAGTCGATTGGCAGATAGGACCAAGAGTGAGGTTGAAAAACATATGTTAGGTAGGGAACACGGTGACTTGGAGCGGCTGCTGCTGAATAGGCCGGGTTCTATAGAGCAATTAGTCGAGGGGATGAGTGTGGAGGTAGTCGACTCCCTTAGACTAGCCGTGGAGATCGGAAAATGGAGCGACGGCAAACGCCTCGATGCGCAGCAGGTAGAGCTTTGTATGCAGGCGATTATTCTCTATGAAGCGAAACACCTGCCCGAGCAGGAACGGGTAGGTTTCGATCTGTCTGCAAGTTGCAAGAGTAAAGCAAGTACAGAGCAGGCTCAGACTATTTCGCTAGTGCCCGGTACTGGCTCTGCGGATTCAGAAGGAAGCAAAGTATGAAGAATGTGGCACAGGGCACGCTAAGAAAGATGTCGAGTCAATTGCGCAGCCCGGTCGAATATCAGTTACGCCTGGGAGATGCTGAGGTTCCTCTGAACCCGCTTCTGGAGAAGAAGATCAGCCTGCACTTTAGCGGTCAGATTAACTGCGTGAAATGTGCGAGAAAGACGAGCAAGTCTTTTAATCAGGGCTATTGCTACCCTTGTTTTCAGCGTCTGGCCGAGTGCGACTCCTGTATTATTCATCCGGAGCGCTGCCATTTCGATCAGGGAACTTGCAAGGAGCCGGCCTGGGGCGAGCGCTTCTGTATGCAGGACCATATCGTCTATCTGGCGAACTCATCGGGTCTGAAGGTAGGGATAACCCGTGGTACCCAGGTGCCGACGCGCTGGGTTGATCAGGGGGCGACACAGGCGCTGGCGATTATTCGTGTTCGGACTCGCCTGCAATCCGGAGCTGTGGAGGTGATGTTCAAGCAGCATGTCGCCGACAAGACAAATTGGCGGGACATGCTCAAGGGGGAGGCTACGACCCTGGACATGCATGCCAAGGCGGCGGAGTTGATCTCGAAGTGCGAGTCCGACCTGAAGGAACTCGAAGACAAGTTTGGCTTCTTTGCCATCAGTGTGCTCAATGGTGTGGACACCGTGAACATCGAGTATCCCGTGGTGACCTATCCTGAGAAGGTCGCCTCACTAAACTTCGACAAGACTCCGATCGTAGAGGGCGCCTTGCTCGGTATTAAGGGGCAATATTTGATTCTGGATACCGGTGTGATCAATATGCGCCGCTTCTCCGGTTACGAGGTTGCCCTGCATTGTTAATACTAAAGCACTAAACCGACTAGCTGGAAGGCAGGTCTGTAACAGGACTCTGTTTTACATTAGTAACTATCAATAGTAACTATCAAATTAAAGAGTTTTACGATATGAAAAATGCTTCGGCGAGAACTACCTACTTAAAAGACTATAGCCCGCCACCTTTTACCATTGAGACTACCGATCTGAGCTTCGATCTGTATGAGGATCATGCCAGTGTTGTCTCCAAGCTGCTGTTTACGCGTAGCACTCATGAAGGCGCGGCGAATGCCACTAGTCTAGAGCTGCATGGGAAGCTATTAACGCTGGAGAGACTGGCGATTAATGGCCAGTCTCTGGAGCCTGATCAGTACCTGGTGGACGAGGAGAGTCTGACCATACCGCAGCTGGATGTGTTGTTGGGGGCAGGGTTTAGCGAGTTTCGCCTCGAATGCCATACCAGAATAGAGCCGCAGAACAATACGGCGCTAGAGGGTTTGTACAAGTCGAAGAAGATGTTCTGTACCCAGTGTGAGGCTGAGGGATTTCGCCGCATCACCTATTATCTGGACAGGCCCGATGTGATGTCGAAGTTCACTACCACGGTTGCCGCAGAAAAGGTCCGGTATCCGGTCCTGCTGTCTAACGGCAACAATATCGCCAGCGGTGAGGTCGACGGCGCAGAGGGCAGGCATTGGGTTACCTGGGAGGATCCGTTCAAGAAGCCTAGTTACCTATTTGCCTTAGTCGCAGGCGATCTGGTAAGCCTTGACGACAGGTTTGTGACCTGTAGCGATAGAGAGATCGAGTTGCGCATCTTTGTCGAAGAGAAGGATATCGATAAGTGTGATCACGCCATGCGCTCGCTGAAGAATTCGATGCGCTGGGATGAGGAGGTCTATGGGAGGGAATACGATCTCGATATTTTCATGATCGTCGCCGTGGACGACTTTAATATGGGGGCGATGGAGAACAAGGGACTTAATGTGTTCAACACTTCCTGCGTGCTCGCCAATCCCAAAACAACCACCGATTTCGCTTTCCAGCGGGTAGAGGCGGTTGTCGCTCACGAGTATTTTCACAACTGGTCTGGAAACAGAGTCACCTGCAGGGATTGGTTTCAGCTTAGCCTGAAGGAAGGCTTCACCGTGTTTAGAGACTCGGAATTCTCGGCCGACATGGGTTCGCGAACCGTGAAGCGAGTGGACGACGTTGCTTTTCTGCAGACAGTACAGTTTGCGGAAGACGGCGGGCCGATGTCGCATTCGGTGCGACCTGACTCCTATATGGAGATTTCGAATTTCTATACCGTTACCATCTACGAAAAGGGCGCCGAGGTTGTGCGCATGATCGCTCTGCTGTTGGGGCCCGAAAATTTCCGGGCTGGAAGTGATCTTTACTTCGAACGTCATGACGGGCAGGCTGTGACCACGGAAGATTTCGTGAAGGCGATGGAAGATGCCAGCGGCATCGATCTAAGGCAATTTCGTAACTGGTACTATCAGGCCGGTACGCCTTCGGTCTCGGTACAGAGCGAATACGATGCACAGAACAGGCGCTTTACGCTGAGTGTACAACAGTCCTGCCCGGACACACCGGGGCAGACAAACAAGGAGCCTTTCACCATTCCTCTGCGTATAGGCCTGCTAGGAAAGGACGGCGAAGACTTGCCGCTGAGGCTCTCGGGGGAAGATACATCCACGCTGCACACCGACAGGGTGTTAGAACTTACTGCCACGCAGCAACAGTTCGTCTTCGATGATGTGGATGCCGAGCCAATACCCTCCCTGTTACGAGGCTTTAGTGCGCCGGTGCGTCTGCACTACGATTATTCGCGGAATGATTTGCTGTTTCTGATGGTGAATGACAGCGATGGCTTCAATCGTTGGAATGCCTCGCAGTTACTCGCAATTGACCTGTTCGATGAGTTGCAGGGAGAACTAGTGACAGGGAACACTCTGGCCCTGCCGGAAAGCCTGGTCGAGGCCTATACGGGCGTGCTCAATTCCACTCTCGCAGACCCGAACCTGGACAAGGCGATGGTTGCTCAGTTGCTTAGTCTGCCTACGGTCGGCTTTCTGATTGAGAAGGCGGAAGTGGCGGATGTAGAAAGCATCTTTGCTGTTCGCGAGTTCTTGCTTAATGGCTTGGCTGACTCTCTCTATCCGCTCTTTCTGCAAGTGTATCAACTCAGTGCCAGCGATGCAGACTATGCGGCCGATGCCGAATCTATAGCAAGAAGATCGCTTAAGAACCTGGCGCTGTCCTATCTGGTGAGAACCGAGAAGGACGAGGCCATTGCCTTGGCGCAGTCGCAGTTCGCGGCAGCCAGCAATATGACCGATCAGGCGGCGGGGCTGCGCTGCCTTGTTAATAGCGCCGCAGAAACCGCTGCCGCATTTAAGCGTGATGCGCTGAAGAGTTTCTATGAGCAATGGAGTCATGAGTCCCTGGTCGTGGATCAATGGTTCGTTATTCAGGCGGTGTGTCAGTTGCCCGGTAGTCTGGATCAGGTAAAGCTATTGCTTAAGCATGATAATTTCGATATTCGTAATCCAAATAAAGTGCGGTCCTTGATCGGTGCCTTCTGTGGCCAGAATCATATTGGTTTTCATGATGCCAGTGGTGAGGGCTATGAGTTCCTGGCGGATCAGGTGCTGGTACTGGATAAGTTGAATCCGCAGATTGCATCCAGGCTACTGACCCCGTTAACGCGCTGGAGAAAGTATGATGCTAAACGACAGGCTTTGATGCAGGCGCAGCTGCAACGTATAAAAGCGCAGGCAGAACTGTCCAAGGATTTGTTCGAAGTGGTTGAGAAGAGCACGATCTAGCTCTTCTCTTTTGGCTTTTCTCGTCTAGCTCTTATTACTTAGATCTTCGCTATTTCCCAAAGAATAAAAAAGGTGGCATGTGCCACCTTTTTTTAATTTTTGCGTTTTATTTTCGATTCATTGCCTGGCACCCAGGCAGTGGAGGCAGCCTAAGCTACGTCTCTAACATTTGTTAGCGGGATATTTTTCGCGCGCTCTGCAGCCTCCATGAAGTCTGCTATCTCATGGAAATTCAGATAGCGGTAGATGCTGTCGGCCATGGTATTGATGTTGCTCATATACCCCATGTATTCCTCCATCGTCGGTATTCGCCCTAGTGCAGAACACACCGCCGCCAGTTCGGAAGAGGATAGATACACGTTTGCACCCTGACCCAGTCGATTCGGAAAGTTTCGGGTCGACGTGGACACAACTGTGGAGTTGGGCGCTACGCGCGCCTGATTGCCCATGCATAGGGAGCAGCCGGGCATTTCAGTTCTCGCGCCAGATACGCCGAATACATTGTAGATGCCTTCTTCGCTTAACTGGTGTTCGTCCATCTTCGTCGGTGGCGCGATCCATAGCTTGGTAGGCAAGCCACCGTCCACCTGTTTTAGCACCTCGGCGGCTGCTCTAAAATGTCCTATGTTAGTCATGCAAGACCCGATAAAGACTTCGTCGATCTTTGTGCCCTGAACATCGGATAGCGTCTTCACATCATCCGGATCGTTGGGGCAGGCGAGCAGGGGTTCTTTGATCTCGTTGAGATCGATATCGATGACCTTGTGATAGGTCGCATCGGCATCGGGCTCGAGCAGGACTGGGTCTTCCAGCCAGGCTTCCATGGCCTGCGCCCGTCGCTCCAGCGTTCGAGCATCCTGATAGCCGTTGTCGATCATCCAGCGTAGCAGCGTGATATTCGACTTGAAGTATTCGATGATGGGTTCTTTGCCCAGACGAATGGTGCATCCGCCAGCGGAGCGCTCCGCAGAGGCATCGGAAATTTCGAAGGCCTGTTCTACTTTTAGATTTGGTAGGCCTTCGATCTCTAGAATGCGCCCGGAAAAGACGTTGGTCTTGCCTTTCTTCGCCAGGGTTAGATCGCCGCTCTTCAGGGCGGCATAGGGAATCGCATTGACCAGATCGCGCAGTGTAATGCCAGGCTGCATCTCACCTGAGAAGCGAACCAGGACGGACTCAGGCATGTCTAGAGGCATAACGCCGGTGGCCGCCGCAAAGGCAACCAGGCCGGAGCCTGCAGGGAAGGAAATGCCTATGGGGAAGCGAGTATGGGAATCGCCGCCGGTGCCCACGGTATCAGGCAGTAGCATGCGGTTTAGCCATGAATGGATGATGCCATCGCCAGCGCGCAATGAGACGCCGCCACGGGTCTGGATGAAATCCGGCAGAGTATGCTGGGTTTCGATATCGACGGGCTTCGGGTAGGCCGCTGTGTGGCAGAAGGATTGCATGACCAGATCGGCGGAGAAACCCAGACAGGCAAGGTCTTTCAGTTCATCGCGGGTCATCGGGCCGGTAGTATCCTGGCTACCCACGGTAGTCATCTTGGGCTCACAGTAACTGCCGGGACGAACACCTTCGACGCCGCAGGCTTCGCCGACCATCTTTTGGGCGAGGGTATAGCCCTTATCTGATACTTCTCCGACAACGGGAATGCGGAAAATAGTAGAGGGTTCGAGTTTCATCTCTTCCCGCGCTCGCTGCGTCAGTCCGCGACCAATGATAAGTGGTATGCGACCGCCGGCTCTTACTTCGTCGAGCAGGACTTCTGTCTTCAATTCAAATTCTGAGATTAACTCGCCGCTCTCGTGATTGGTGATGCGACCGCCGTAGACATCGATATCGATGATGTCGCCGGTATTGAGGTTGTCTACCACGGTTTCGATCGGCAGGGCGCCTGCGTCTTCCATCGTGTTGTAGAAGATAGGCGCAATATTGGCAGCGATACAGATGCCGCCATCTCTCTTATTTGGGATATAGGGCATGTCGTCGCCTATGTGCCAGAGCACAGAGTTGGTGGCGGACTTGCGTGATGAGCCGGTGCCCATTACATCTCCAACCAGGGCGACGGGGTGGCCGCTTAGCTCCAGTTCCTTGATCTTCGCTTCGGCATCGGTCACGCCTTCTCTGGGGTTCTTGTACATCGCCTGGGCGTGCAGGGGAATATCGGGTCGGGACCAGGCATCCTGTGCAGGGGAGAGGTCATCGGTGTTGGTTTCGCCTGGCACCTTAAATACGATGGCTGTGATTTTGTCCGCAAGTTCGGGCTTGCTGGTAAACCATTCGGCATCGGCCCAGGATTGCAGGACTCGTTGTGCCTCGGCGTTGCCGGCTTTGGCTTTCTCGGCAACATCATGGAAGGCGTCGAACATCAGTAGGGTATGGCACAGTTCATCGGCAGCGGCAGCGGCCAGTGTTTCTGAGTCCAATAGTTCGACCAGTGTAGCGATATTATAGCCGCCCAGCATGGTGCCCAGTAATTTTACGGCAAGCAGTTCGTCTATTAACGGTGACTTGGCTTCGCTCTTGGCTAATGCCGATAGGAAGCCCGCCTTAACATAGGCCGCCTCGTCGACACCTGCCGGTACACGATTGGACAGTAAATCGAGGATAAACTCTTCTTCCCCGGCCGGTGGGGCTTTTAGCAATTCTACAAGCTCTGCAACTTGCTCTGCCGATAAGGGCTTCGGGACTAGGCCATGTTCGGCGCGTTCGGCTACGTGATTTCTGTAAGCTTCTAGCAAAGTAGTATCCTCTTCAATTCATAACTGTCAGTGAAACCATTCGCTCGTTATTACTGCGTTAACGAAGAGAGTGGTAAGAGTCACTTAACAGGAGTGTCATCTTGCAAATGGACTGGTCGGATCTGCCTGCAAGCAGACGACGAATAGATTCCAATCGTTTACTTTTGCGAATAAGGCAGAGGCCTAAAATGAGCGCGTAGTCTACTGTAAAATCAGGTAAAAATCCAGTTGGGCTGTTCTGCTCACTGGCCTAATGGCCTCTTATACCCTGGGGCTTGGGTATTCGCCCGCCACTGTATGCTACTGTCGCTTGTGGGCGAGGACGGTTTACAATCGGCTAAAACTTGGTAAAGTCTCTGCCCTCGAATCCGACTAAGTTAATTACCCCATACGCGTTAAATAATATGGCCTCTATCAAAACACCTTGTCTCGGTATTTGCTCTACGACTTCTCTAGGCGATGTCGTGTGCAGGGGGTGTAAGCGCTATTCTTTCGAGGTGATCAACTGGAATGGCTATGACGACGCAGCCAAGTCGGCGGTGTTGAGCCGCATAGAAAGACTTAATACCCAGATTCTCGAAGGCAAGCTTCGTATATTTTCCGTGCCCAACCTAAAGGCTGGTCTGGATCGCTATCAGGTACCCTATGATGAAGCGCTCTCACCTTATTGCTGGCTGCACAATTTATTGAAGAAGGCTCACAGTCGTATCGGTAGTCTTGAGGAATATGGAGTCTATGCCCTGGGTAGCTTTGCCGAGATGCCCCTGGCGGAACTGTGTGAGCTTATCGAGAATGACTTGTTGGTTCTTAGCGAGGCCCATCATGCGCGCTACGTCTCGGCAAACAAGGCTGGCTAGGGCTAGGGATAGGGTTGCCGGGATGGGCGTTTTAGAGAGGAAATTTCTCCAAAACGAGCCCGTCAGCATCTATCGCCGCATACCATCCATGACTGTCCCAGTCACCCAACACAACTCTTCTTGCCTGATTGCGGGAATCTATCGCCGCCTCGAGTTCTATCTCATGTATCGCGGGGCGATGTGTGTGTCCATGTATCATTAGAGTTTGCCCGTGCTCGCGAAGACGCTGTTCTACCGCTGCCGGGTTTACATCCATGATCGCATTTTCCTTGATCGAGGTTGCCTGCTGACTTTGCCGACGAGCCTGCTCCGCAAATGCGCGGCGCTCGCTCAGCGTCTTGGAGAGGAAATCCTGCTGCCAGGATTTTTGCCGCACCATGGTGCGAAACTGCATGTATTGAACATCGTCACTACACAGGTCGTCGCCATGCAGCACGATAGCCGGGCCGATCGGCGTAGTGATGATGATTGAATCGGGAATGATCGTGGCTCCACAACTTGCCGCGTAATCGGTTCCAAGCAGGAAGTCTCGGTTGCCGTGAAGTATAAAGATGTCCGCGCCAGCCTCATGAAAGCTTCTGAGCGCCTTCGCAACCCTCGCGCTGAGTTCATTGCTGTCATCATCACCGATCCAGACCTCGAAGAGATCGCCCAGAATATACAGGGCGTCGCAGGCCGACTCGTTTCTATCGAGGAACGCCAGTAGCGCTGCTGTGATATCAGCTCGTCCTTCTTCCAGGTGCAAGTCGGAAATAAACAGAATTCTGCGGGGCAAGGTTAGTCTTCTTCAGTGATTTCGACTGATTCGATAACTACCTCGTTGACTGGCACGTCCTGATGGCCACCCTGTGAGCTCGTTTCGCATTCTTTGATCTTGTTTACTACATCCATGCCATCGGTTACTTTTCCGAAGACTGCATAGCCCCAGCCTTGATCCGTCTTGCTGCTGTGGTTGAGGAAGCGATTGTCACCGACATTGATGAAAAACTGCGATGTGGCGGAGTGGGGCACGGCTGTTCTGGCCATGGCCAGAGTACCTATATCGTTGCTCAGTCCGTTGTCTGCCTCATTTTCGATGGGAGTGCCATTGTCCTTCTGCTGCATGCCAGACTCGAATCCACCGCCCTGAATCATGAAGTCGTTAATAACACGATGAAATACAGTCCGATTGTAGAATCCAGATTTAGCATATTCGATGAAATTCGCTGCCGAAATTGGTGCCTTGTCGAAGTTGAGCTCTACGGTAATTGCGCCGTAGTTGGTCTTAATTATGATCATGTCTACTACCTGTTAGTTAGTGCCTAAATCTTGCTTACGAGCCTGCCAGAACAGTGGCAGAGCTCGGCAAGGGAGGTGTCGCAGAGGGTGTGTCTATCTACAGTTATGGCTATCGTTATAGCTATAGTCGCATTTAAAGCTGCATCAAAGTTCTGTCGGCGTCCTGCCCGCCGAGGAAACATTTTGTTATGACAATGCAGAAACCGCTATAATAAGGGTTTTACGCGCGCCACGACAGTCTCAGATTCAGATTGCCGTACAATTATCACGTGCAATGTTGACGAACGATGCCAGCAGAACCAGCAAAGACAGAAGAACCCTCGCAATGACAGATAAAAAATCCAATAGCACCCCAAACGATGGGGCTGTCGATAGCAGTACTTCGTCTAATTTCATTCGCAACAAAATTGCTCATGATCTTAAAGAGAATAAGCATGGTGGGCGCGTGCACACCCGCTTCCCTCCAGAGCCTAATGGCTATCTGCATATTGGTCATGCCAAGTCTATTTGCCTTAATTTCACAGTCGCGGCGGAAAATTCTGGTCTGTGTAATCTCCGCTTTGATGACACAAACCCAGAAAAAGAGAGTCAGGAGTATGTCGATGCGATTAAAGACAATATTTCCTGGCTGGGCTTTCAGTGGAATGGCCAGGTGCGTTATTCCTCTAACTATTTTGAGCCACTGTACGGTTTTGCGGTACAGCTTATCGAGTCGGGCAAGGCCTATGTCTGTGACCTGAGTGCCGATGAGGCGCGGGAATACCGTGGGACCTTAACGGAGGCCGGCAAGAACAGCCCTAATCGAGACCGTGCCGTCGCCGAGAACCTGGCTCTATTCGAGCGTATGCGCGCGGGTGATTTTGCCGACGGAGCATGCAGTCTGCGTGCAAAGATCGACATGGCATCGCCGAATATGAATATGCGCGATCCGGTGCTCTATCGCATCAGGCACATCGAACATCATCAGACGGGCACTCAGTGGTGCATCTATCCGACCTACGACTATACACACTGTATCTCGGATGCAATCGAAGGCATCACCCATTCCCTATGCACCCTCGAATTTGAAGATCATCGCCCACTCTACGATTGGATACTGCATAACCTGTCTTTGGCATCGCTGCATCATGCCAGCGACCTCGATAAGTCAGACTACGACTACGTACTGCCGGAGCAAACCGAATTTGCCAAGCTAAAGCTGAATTACACCATCGTCGGCAAGCGCAAGCTTAAGGAAATGGTTGATACTCATGTCGTAGATGGCTGGGATGATCCGCGTATGCCGACTCTGGCTGGTCTGCGCAGAAGAGGGTTTACCGCAGCAGCGATTCGCAATTTTTGCGAGAGTGTTGGCGTGGCGCGAAGCGAAAGCATAGTCGACCTGGGCATGTTAGAACATGCGATCAGAGACGATCTGGACAAGAACAGCCCGCGCGCTATGTGTGTACTCGATCCATTGGTCGTGGTGCTGACTAATGTGCCTGCCGATCACCTCGAAACCCTCGATATGGCGAATCACCCAAAGAATGAAGAGATGGGGCGACGTTCCGTGCCGTTCACTCAGCGCATAGTCATCGACAGGTCGGACTTCGAAGAGGTTCCACCGCCTGGCTTCAAGCGACTGACCGCTGGCGGAGAAGTTCGTCTGCGCGGCGCCTACGTCATAAAGTGCGATGATGTCATCAAAGACGATGCTGGAAAAATTGTAGAGCTACATTGCAGCATCGATCTCGATACGCTGGGCAAGAAGCCCGAGGGGCGCAAGGTTAAGGGCGTCATCCATTGGGTGTCTGAATCGAAAGGGGTGCCGTTACAGGTTCGCCTCTACGACCGCCTATTCAATGTCGAGAATCCGGAGAGCAAGGATATCGAAGACTTTCGAGGCTGTTTGAATGAGAATTCCCTGATTCGAGTAAACAACTGCATAGCAGAGCCTTCAATTTCCGAACAGGGAGCTGCTACTAGTTTTCAGTTCGAGAGAGAGGGTTATTACTGTCGAGACGAGAAAGAGTCCTGTGAGGACAAGCTCGTTTTTAATCGAACTATTACGCTGCGTGATTCCTGGTAGGCCGGAGACGTTAGACTTACAGCGTTCAGCCTAGCCAAAAAACTGAAGAAAGAGTGACCCGTGCTAAAAATTTATAACAGCCTTACGCAAACCAAAGAAGAATTTAAGCCGCTAGTCGAAGGCAAGATCGGCATTTATGTGTGCGGCATAACGACTTACGATTATCTGCATCTTGGCCATGCTCGAATGCTGGTGGCCTTTGATGTCGTGACGCGCTATCTGCGCAAGCGCGGTTTCGATGTTAATTATGTGCGTAATATCACCGATATCGATGACAAAATTTTGAATCGTGCGAAAGAGAATGGCGAGCTGTTCTCTGACCTAACCGATCGCTTTATCGAGGCGATGCACGAGGATGAGAGGGCCTTGGCGGTACTTCCCCCGGATGTTGAGCCCAGGGCGACGGGGCATATCACCGAGATAGTCGATATGATCAAGTTGCTCGTCGAAAAAGACATGGCCTATAGGGCGCCCAACGGCGATGTCTATTTCTCGGTGATGAATTTTTCCGACTACGGCAAGCTCTCCAAGAAGAAGTTGGATGAGCTATTGGATGGCGCTAGAATCGAAGTAGGTGAACTAAAGAAAGATCCCAGAGACTTTGTGTTATGGAAGTCTTCTCCGGACGATGGCGTGGGTTGGGATTCGCCGTGGGGTTATGGCAGGCCGGGCTGGCATATCGAATGCTCGGCCATGTCTACCTGTTGCCTGGGCGATAATTTTGACATTCACGGTGGCGGCTCGGATCTATTGTTTCCCCATCATGAGAATGAAGTTGCCCAGTCGGAGGCGGCAACGGATACCCAGTTTGCGAATGTGTGGATGCACAATGGTCCACTTAGAGTCGACAACGAGAAGATGTCCAAGTCTCTGGATAATTTCTTCACGGTAAGAGAAATTTTAGAGACCTACGACGCCGAAGTAGTTCGCCATTTGCTTATCGCGAGTCACTATCGCAGTCCTATCAATTATTCCGAGCAGAGTTTGCGCCAGTCCACCAGTGTATTGGAGCGCTTCTATAATTGCCTGAAGGGGTTGGACATAGCCTCTGCAAAGTCTCTTACAAATAGCCGCTTCGAGAAGGCCTTCTTCGCGGCGATGGATGATGATTTCAATACACCGGAAGCATTTAGTGTGTTATTCGAGATCGTGAAGGAGATTAACAAGCAGAAAGAGGGTGATCCAGTTCTTGCGAATCAGCTTGGCGCCTTGCTGGTAAAACTAGCTAACTTGTTGGGGATTCTTCAGAGCACTCCAGCAGAATTTCTGCGCAGCAACGTCGCTACCGACGTAGATGAAGAAGAGATTGATCAGCTTATAGCTGCTCGAAAACAGGCGCGAGCAGACAAAGACTGGGCGCTAGCGGATGAGATTCGGGATAAATTAGCGGCGATAAAGGTTGTTGTAGAAGACGGTGCCGACGGCAGTGGCTGGCGAATCGAGCGCTAAATAGACGTTTCACTTGTCCACAACGCCCGAGTCACAGCGGCTTTAGCCGAAATCGAAGACAATCAAGCATTGACTGGTTACGAGGACGTGAGTATTATGCCGACCTCTCGAATTTGATGTGATTTCGAGTGTTCAAGACCCAATATCGGGGTATAGCGCAGTCTGGTAGCGCGCTTGCTTTGGGAGCAAGATGTCGGGAGTTCAAATCTCTCTACCCCGACCAATTTTTTGGTTCACCCCAGCGGATTCATCCTAGTCCTTAGAATCCCGCGGTAAAGCGATCAATGGTGACTGTAGCTCAGCTGGTAGAGCACTGGACTGTGACTCCGGTGGTCGCGGGTTCGAACCCCGTCAGTCACCCCATTATCTGTCGCATTCCTTGTTTTGTTATCTTCCTACAAGTGTCTCGCCCGAACTGAAATCCGTACTATGGGGGTCTATCATCAGTTCAAAACCGACAGGCTATTGTTTAGAATCCTGCTATGACAGAACCCAAAACGAAAACCATGGATGGCGCACCGACGCCAATATCGTCTCTAAACCTGCGTTCACCAGAGCTATTGAAAAATCCCGGGAAGGGAGTACTGGGCAGGGTAGCTACCTGCTATCAGCGCCTGAACGAGGTCATGTCTGGCATGTACACCGGCGTGGGCTGCACTGGCACTCCCCATGCCCATCACAGCTACAACAGCGAAGATGAACAACAAAACGAAAAATCCTCCAAATAAAGCATTTCGACGCTAGCGCGCAACACTAATGGTCAGCCAGAGGAATTCGTGTAAAATACACGCCGATTCGCCAGCGCCCACAAGGCCAGGCAAATCATTCCGCGCCCGTAGCTCAACCGGATAGAGCACCGGCCTTCTAAGCCGGGGGTTCCAGGTTCGAGTCCTGGCGGGCGCGCCATAACCAAAGAACCCGCCACGGCGGGTTTTTTGGTTATGGCTCACCCGCCAGCAGACGCAGAACCTGCCGGTTCGACAAGCGCGCCAGCGCGCAGCACGCCCAAAGGACGCCCGTAGGGATGCGATATACCCAAGATCACCGCGCCTTTTAGCTCCCCCTCCCTCTATACAGTTCACCTTACCAAGGAAGTGCAAACCCTATTGATAAAAGGCTAGCAATTCGCTGAGCAAGGCTTAGCCAAATTCCGAATGAGTCCTGGCGGGCGCGGACCTCCAGCAATCAGCAAAGTAAATCGAAGTGCCTAGCCCCAAACCCCAAACCCTAGCAAATCCCCAAAAGAAAGAGTAGTTTCCTACCTAAGACCAAGACAACCAACAGCAGCAGAGGCGCCCAATGAGAAGAAC
>Ga0209425_10003931_pt1 | contig 15470 bp, 14 predicted proteins | sample COG_05_FD_184749 | JGI IMG/M metagenome (GOLD analysis project Ga0209425, IMG submission 184749) | Pelagic Microbial community sample from North Sea - COGITO 998_met_05 (SPAdes) (version 2) | ecosystem: Environmental > Aquatic > Marine > Neritic zone/Coastal water | place: Helgoland, sampling...
GTTCGTAAAAAGTGCCATAAGCGTTGAAGAGGTCACGCTCGGTAGCAACTTCGCGGCAAACACGTCCGTCTTCGTCGTCGAGTAAAGAAGATCCTTTGGGAAGACGAAAACGTTTTCTATTGTCATCGATGTAGAGGACAGAGGCTTTATCCACACTGAGAATACCGACTCGTTTTGGGATGGCGGCATTTTTCCGAAGCCAATTTTCTCTATTTTGATTATCAACTCGTACCAGAGAAAGGTCCGGGTTGAGTTGATAGAGACCCTTATCGGATGCGAAATGGAGATCTCTTTTATTGTCGCCACGGGCGCGGACAATCCCTCCACAGAGTTCTTTCTCAGAGGCTTTGGCCAGTCCCGTAAATTTGTCATGATTCTTGCCGGGCTGGCGTGTGTCGGGATTGGTGTAGGTGAACCATACGGTTGCTTTTTCAAGACCAGCTGAAGAGGTCACGCGAATCCAGGTTCCTTTGGACCCGGCGGGAAAAGAATGCCAGTGGTACCCGTCGACGTTCACTGTGGAAAAATCAGTCCAGTTGTTGTTGCCATCAAGATCGACTTCAAACGTGAGAGTGGTGGGTGCACTTGTAAATAGATGGACGGCACGACGTTGGAACCCTGAGAAAAGATATGAATCAGAAGGAGTGGCAGCCTCAATTGTGTCGTTCAGCCATACTGCTCCACGACCGATCACTGGCCCTAAGTAATCAATTTCTTCAGGCTTGATAAACCATAGGTTTGATTGTGATTGTGGAGCCGCAACGTGACCTTTGGCTTTTCGCTTGTTGAGGAATTCACTCTTTGCGGTGTCGTCACAGCCCATGACGACATGGTTGCCCCAGCGGGCAAAGTCCCCGATGACTTTGAGGTACGTCGAGCGTGGGGAGATGCCTTTTGAGTTTGCAGGAGTAAAGGTCTTTGGGAAATTCCAGAACATGCCATGCATGGTCATAAGAAGATTGTCACCCTCACCGATCTCACGAATTCTTGGCCATTCAGTATTCCAACCGTGCGCACCGTCATAACTATGGCTGGCCTTTGGTAGTCGATAGCGGTGCCACGTTCCCTTGTGCATGCACATAAGAATCAGTGAACGAGCGTCCCAACCATTGGCCCAGATCGGATCACTTGAAGGGTTTTTGGATCCGTAAATTCCACCGGGGCCTGTAACTTCGGTGAATTGGTTGCGAAGGATTATCTCAAAGTCCTTTTGTTTGCCATCCCATTGGGCAAGTACACCGGATGGAGCGGATGGGTTGTTGCGGGCGGCTTGCCCATGTTCGCCATTGTTGGCGTAAACGAGTTTTCCTTGGCCCGAATAGAGTCCTTTCCCGTGGTAGCCGGGGAGGTTGGCTTTTGGAAATCCTTTCTGTGCTTCGTCATAGAAAAGAGTTTTAGTTTCAAGAGTGTGGACATCAATTTCGTAGAGTGCCTCCTCCATGGAAGCGCAGTAAATCTTGTTCACCGGGTCGGTGAGATGACGAGCATTACCCGTTGGACGGCCAAACATTGTTTTGTAGGGAATAACTCTGACTTTACGTGATTCGTTAATCACATAAGGTCCAATGAAAAGTTGTTGGGACTCTCGATGAATCATACGATTGGCCGGAGTTCCCCCGATGCTTTCGGGGCGAACGGTTATGTTGAGGTCTCTGTCGATCTCGTAGAGTTTATCTGACGAGCCTTTTGGACTGTGCGGAGCGTACGTGACGACCCATAGCCTGTCAGTAAAAGGAACGACAGCACCAGTGCCGCACTCGCCTTCATCATTGTAGAATGCAAGATGGGGATAGATGCCGGACAAGGAAATAAATGTGTCCTTTGAAAACGCACTCGATGCTATTGAAACAGAAAGAAGCAAAATCGAAAGAAGATAGGTGAGTGTTTTCATAGTAATTCAGACATAAAAAATAATTGAGTGTTTCAGCGAGACCAACGGGCAAATTAATAAAAAAGAAACTGCCAACATGGACTTTTTATTGACGCTTAGCACGCATCAGGATGTTCGACTTTGCAACGTTTTGTGCATGACCAAAAACAGAGATTTTCAAAAACAATGTCTTCAGGGGTTTCATCAATATTGATGATAGGTCCGATCGGTCTCAAATATCGTAAGCAGCTTCCGGCAAGACAACACTTTTTCGATTCAGTACCTCTGCCTGAGTAAAAAATACAACTTTGACGCATAACATCAGGGACGTGAATCCCGTAAACACATGGGGTGTTTTTTCATTTTGAAATGAGTTTTATCCACCACTCATTACCGGGATAATTTTGGTGCAGGAGAATGGTGTCTTGGAGAGCATCTGCTTGATTGCTTTTCAGCTTTTTGCTCACTTCCATGCCCACCTCTTCGGGCATAAATCCTCGTAAGCACCGTAGAACAAGGACAAACGAGGGGAGGGAAGCTCCCCGAGTAGGACTCGAACCTACAACCTAGCGGTTAACAGCCGCTCGCTCTACCATTGAGCTATCGGGGAATATGAAGGGATCTTGAACTCAAGACGATACCCAAAAACGTAATCGAAGGCGAGATGCTCCATTTTTCGTTCTGCAAAAAACGATATGCCCGCCATCAGGTATCCCGAACCTTTTCCAGCAGAACACTATTGCCCTTCTCGTTGTACTCGACTCGAGTCATGAAATTATGAATCAGCATGACACCACGGCCATTTGGAACTTCCAGTCGGTCGTCCTGCGTGCAGTCTGGCACTTCGTTTGGCTTAAACCCTTCTCCTTCGTCAGTGATTTCAATCCGTGCAACCGCAGGTGAGACAAAACATTCAACATGTACTTTTTTGTCGGTATCAAGTTTATTTCCATGAACAATTGCATTTACAATTGCCTCTTCAGCAGCCAGGTGGATTGAAAAAATATCAGCACTGGCCCAGCCGTGCTCCCCAAGCCTGTCGAGTAACTCTTCCATGATCAGTCGACTCGCACCACGTTCGCTCGGCAGATCAATAGACTTCTGCCATGCGGCTTGGTCAGAACTGCTGTCATGATGAGGAGACGATTCGGTCATAGTAGCCGCACAAGTTCATTGCGGGAAAATAAGGGTGGTGGTTCCAGTAAGGGACGCTTTGAGCGATCAACCAAAAGCGGTCATTGCTTCTGTTTCGTCTTTACGAATATCAAAAACTTTATTCAGTTTTGTGATCTGAAAAACTTCAAAAATTTCAGGACGAATGTTACACATTTTCATTCGACCTTTGCTTGCCTTAACCTTGCGATCAAGCGTGATTAACTTGCCGAGTGCGGCACTCGAAAGAAACTCGACATTTGTAAAGTTAAGCAAAATATCACCCATCTTTTGCTGCTCAACAAGACCAAAGAGTTCAGCGCCGAGCTCTTGAATACTTGCCTCATCGAGAATCTTTTTGTCGTTGAAACTGACGATGGCGACATCGTTGTTATGCGTGACGCCTATCCGTCGATACTGAGCCATGCCGTTCTTCTCCAAGTCGTTTAAAAGCGAACAACCTCAAATGAAACACAAAGAAAGTTATTGAATCCTTCCGTAGTCTAACTCCGCATAATCAGCCCAGCGAAACTGCTCGCCGTAAAATGAGCCTGACACACAATGAAGCCATACAAACAGAGAGGTCGATAATCCTAGCGATTTTCTGAGGTGATTACCAATAAGGGTGGCGGAGATGACAGCGTATCAGGTGTTCATAATCGACATGCTTTCCAGCGTTCTCGGTGAGAAAAAGGAGCATCAGAAAAGAAGTTTTTGGTCATCTGTGCCGCCAATATGGCAGTCTGCCAGGATATTGCAGCTGTGAGTCTTCGCTGTGCCAGAAGAGCAGATCCTTTTCAGAAAAGACGGGTAGAAGCTGAAAAAACTCGCGGATTCACTCTTCACACGACCAGAAAAACTGCTCTTGACGAATTTTATTCGATCCGCAATCAAATCTGGCGCGCGAGTTGCACTAGGGATACGTGAGGATGTTTGCGAATGCCGCTGCGGCAGTCGTATCACCCTACAGGGATGTTGGTATCTCTCACCTAGAGGTTTAAAATCTCGAGCTCTGAGATACCCTTCCCACAGTAGTGTTTCGACGTTCCCTTTCAATCGGACTACATACAGAGGACCCCAGAATGGCAGCCGCTGCGAGCAAGGCCGGGAAGGCCAAATCAACCCTTATCCCCCTTGGTGATCGCGTTGTTGTGGAACGCGAACAGAGCGAGCAGACAACATCTGGTGGCATTCTTCTGCCAGATTCAGCAAAAGACAAGCCTGCCCGAGGCGTTGTTGTCAGTGTTGGCGAAGGCAAACTCGACGACAAGGGAAACCGTCATCCGTTGCAGGTAAAGCCTGGCGATCGCGTGGTCTTTACGAGCTACGCTGGTGAAGCTTTTCAGGTTTCCGAGCAGGAACTTCTGCTGATGCGAGAAGACGACATCCTTGCAGTCCTTGGTTAGTCAAGCCCAGCGCGTAGTCGATTAATGACTGTTGATTCACATTTCCAACTTAAACCGTCCAAATAATTTTCAGTACAGGAGAAACATTCGATGGCCAAAATGATGGCGTTTGATCAAGAAGCCCGCGAAGCAATGCGGCGAGGTGTCTCCAAACTGGCCCGTGCAGTCAAGGTCACACTCGGCCCAAAGGGTCGAAACGTGATTCTCCAAAAGAGTTTCGGTTCACCAACGGTTACCAAAGATGGTGTTACCGTTGCAAAGGAAATTGACCTTGAAGACACCTACGAAAATATGGGTGCTCGCATGGTGCGTGAAGTCGCCAGTAAGACCAGTGATGTTGCTGGTGATGGTACGACAACGGCAACTGTTCTCGCCGAGGCCGTCTTCAATGAAGGACTGCGAGCCGTTGTTGCTGGAGTCAATCCAATCCAGATGAAGACTGGAATTGAAAAAGCTGTTGAAGACATCACAGCGAAACTCCACAGTTCAGCAATCCCTGTAAAGGGTAAGAAAGAGATGGCCCAAGTTGCCTCCATCGCAGCAAACAATGATGCCGAGATCGGTGACTTGCTTGCAGAGGCGATGGATAAAGTCGGCAAGGACGGAGTCATTACTGTTGACGAAGGCAAAAGCCTGGCGACAGAAATTGAGTTCGTCGAGGGCATGCAGTTCGACCGAGGGTACCTCTCTCCCTACTTCGTTACTGATGCACAGGCCATGCAGTGCGTCCTTGAAGACTGCTACATCCTTGTTTATGAGAAGAAGATCTCCACAGTGAAGGACATTGTTCCACTGTTGGAGGCTGTTGTGAATGCTGGTAAGCCAATGTTGATTGTGTCTGAAGAAGTCGACGGAGAAGCACTTGCCACATTGGTAATCAACCGTTTGCGGGGCACCTTCCAAGTATCTGCCGTCAAGGCGCCAGGATACGGTGATCGCCGAAAGGCCATGCTCGAAGACATTGCCATCCTCACAGGAGCAACTGCTGTCTTTGAAAATCTTGGGATGAAACTCGAGAACATCGGCCTTGCCGAGTTGGGTCGTGCCAAGAAGGTCATTATCGATAAGGACAATACAACCATTATCGAAGGTGGTGGTAAAACAGCCGACATCAAGGCGCGAATCGAACAGATTCGTCGAGAAATTGAGAATGCATCCAGTGACTACGACCGTGAAAAGCTGGAAGAGCGTCTCGCAAAACTCGCTGGTGGTGTTGCAAAGATTAATGTTGGTGCAGCAACAGAAAGTGAAATGAAAGAAAAGAAAGCCCGTGTTGAAGATGCACTCCATGCAACTCGTGCCGCCGTCGAAGAAGGCATCCTGCCAGGTGGTGGTGTTGCGTTGCTGCGTGCGAGCTCACAGGTGAAGCCAAAGGGTTTAAGCGATGATGAGTCTGTTGGCTATCAGATTGTTGTACGGGCATCACGTGCTCCGGTAACAATGATCTCAACCAATGCTGGCCAAGACGGTTCGATTGTGTGTGAAAAAGTTCTTTCTGGTGAAGGGAACTTTGGCTACAACGCCGGAACCGATAAGTACGAAGATCTCGTCAAGGCTGGGGTGATCGACCCAGCCAAGGTGACTCGAACTGCTTTGCAAAACGCCACAAGTGTCTCAACGCTTCTTTTGACGAGCGATGCACTGATCGCTGAAAAGCCAAAGGATGCGAAGGGCAAGGGCGGTGCAGGCCACGGCGGTGACTACGATATGTATTAATGCCGTCTGAAGCGTCACAATACACCTCTAGCAAGAATACAGGGTTGGGTTGCTCTCATTGGGTGGCCCAACCCTCTTGCTTTTCAGCACGGCCTGAGTTGGCTAGGCTGACTCTATCTTTGTTTTTGAGGGAGTACGAAATATGCCACAGCCGAGTTGTCCACTCACCAGCAAGCAGGTTGTTGATATCTACTTCATGGAGCATCGGGCAAAGCTTCTTGATGTTGCCGCCTTTCTTGACCGCCTTGAGCGAGCCGAGGGGCACGAGGGACTGCAGGACGTGCGGGTGCGAGCCTTGAAAAAAGCGATCCCACTTTTACTTGATTCAAACTGTGAGAACCATGCAAACCGCACTCAGCGTATGCTTGAACTCTTAAGCGATCATACAACGGAACCAACTCCTGCTGCACACACACAGTCAGCACTTGGAGCCGATCCAAATACACAATACTGAGAACACATCATGGCCTATATCGACCCACATATTCACATGGTCAGTCGGACCACAGATGACTATCGCCGTATGGCTCAGGCAGGCTGTGTCGCAATCACTGAGCCGGCATTCTGGGCAGGGTTCGATCGTTCCAGTCCAGCTGGTTTTTATGACTATTTTCGTCAACTCACAGATGTAGAACCGAAACGTGCTGCACAATACGGTATTGCCCATTACTGCTGGCTCTGCATTAACCCCAAGGAAGCTGAAGACCCCGCGTTCGCACGTGAGGTGATGAAGCTTATTCCAGAATTCTTGGATAAGCCGAATGTCTTGGGTATTGGAGAGATTGGCCTCAATAAAAACTCACGGAATGAACTGATCATTCTTGAAGAACAGATTGAATTAGCAAAACAACACGATCGCTTGATTCTTGTTCACACTCCACACCTTGAAGATAAACTCAAGGGAACACGAATGACGATGGATGCACTCATCAATGCCGGAATTGATCCAGGACGTGTTCTCATAGATCATGTTGAAGAGCACACCGTGGCAGAAGTTCTTGATCGTGGATTCTGGGCTGGAATGACACTCTACCCGGATAGCAAGTGCACGCCCCAGCGAGCAGTTGATATTATTGAATGTTACGGCAATGAACGTATCTGGATTAACTCAGCTGGTGACTGGGGCCCGAGTGATCCACTTTCAGTACCAAAGTGTCACGTTGAGATGCGGCGACGTGGACATAATCAAAAGCTTGTTGAAAAAATTAGCTTGAAAAACCCACTTGCATTCTTGGGTCAAAGTGGTCGTTTTATCCTCCCAGAACATTCTTGAAGCTCACGCTACCCAGCGGCTGTGCCCATCTCGAGTGCTCTGTAATCCAAGCGATCCCTGAAGATGTGTATCTGTGGTGGGTGTCAGTTTATAGCCGAAGGAACGACACAGTGCGATCGCGTAGTGATTCTCCTTCGAGATGAGAGTGCGCACAGAGCGGGCACCGCGAATGCGTGCCAGGTCATGGAGCTGACTGCACATAGTGTGCGCGAAACCACGGTTTCGAAATGAGGGATGCACCGCAAGAGAAAGTTGTGGCGACCCAAGCGTGTCTTCCCACGATGAAAGAAATCCATAGACAACTGCTTGGCCACGAGTAAAGCCAAAGCGATGAAGATCCTTTTTTGATTGCGTACTTGTATAGAGCGTGTGGGTAAGCTGAGAAGGATTCTGCTGGGTCAATAAATAAGGCGGGAGCACGTGTTGATTGCCAGCTGCGAAAAGTGCTGCAAACAGCTGTTCAATTGCTGACTGATCAGATTGTTCCGGACCGCGGATGATCATGGCTGATCGTGTGTTATCCAAGGGCGTTGAGCTGCGTGTCTTTCAGAGCACGTGAACGAGGACACTCTCTCAATAGAAATACCGAACCCGATATGGAAAGAAAAGCCCGGTATCTGCTTGAAAAAGCACCTATTTCACTTCCTTGTACGAATGAAGTTCTTCAAGAGGCACAAATCCATCGCTTCCAGGTGGGTTTTTTGAAGGCGGCTGGCACGGTGGTGCAGTTACTCGTCTCCAAAGATTTCTACCGAGCCATATGCTGGCAGTCCCAACAATAAAAAAGACGAGGATTTCCTGTAACATCACTTACCACCCAAGTGCGGTACCGATTTGGAAAACGAAGAATGCACCAATCCAAGCGAGTAAAGTCATGTAGGAAAATGACACAAGTGGCCATAACCAACTACCTGTTTCTTTACCAATAATAACTAAAGTGCTCGCGCACTGAGCACACAGTGCAAAGAAAACCATAATGGAAAGTGCTACAGGTAAGGTAAATACCTTGCGATCAGTGCCATCCCAAGTGGCGGCACGCAATTGGCGGATAAGCATGCCAGCGCCTTCTTCTTCTCCTGGGTCGACATCACCAAGATTGTAAATAACACCAAGCACTCCAAGTACCACTTCACGAGCAGGGAAACTTGCCACTGCTGCACAGCCAATCCGCCAATCCCAGCCCAGTGGTTTCACAACAGGCTCTATGAGATGGCCAGCCTGACCAAGAAAACTTTGTCGTAAGGCCTCCCCCTGTTGCTCCGCAGATTCTGGGTTCACACCAGCTTCAAGAACCGGTCGTGGAAAACTCCCAAGTGCCCATACGACGATACTCACGGCAAGTATGAGTGTCCCTGCATTTTTAAGGAACGATACTGCGGCTTCACGAACGCGTTCAGCAACAACAGCGAACTGAGGCCAACGCCAGCTTGGAAGTTCCAGTACAAATGGTTGTGGTGGCCCCCGAAAAATTGTACGAGAAAGGATAAAGGCGACGATTGCCGCAACAAGAACTCCGATGAGATACATGGCGGCCAAGACGACAGCTGGTAAACGAATCCAGGAATTTCCAACTGCAACATTCGGGACGAATGCACTGCATAAAAGTAAATAGACCGGGAGTCGTGCCGAACAACTCATGAGAGGAGCCACAAGAATAGTCAATAATCTGTCGCGCCGATTCTCAATCGTTCGGGCGGCCATGATGCCAGGAATTGCACATGCAAAACTTGAAAGGAGTGGGATAAACGATTTTCCAGAAAGACCAACACCAACGAGAAGCCTGTCCATCAGGAAAGCTGCCCGGGCCAGATAACCGCAGCCCTCAAGTATCGCCACAAAGAGAAAAAGGATGGCTATCTGTGGCAGAAATATGATGACTCCCCCGACCCCTGCAATGACGCCATCGACAACAAGTGATTGAAGGATTCCATCTGGCATGACGGATTCTGCCCATCCTGCAGTGAATTCAACACATCCGGAAACCAGGTTCATGAGTGGAGACGCCAACCAAAAGATGGAACTGAAAATCGAAAGCATTGTCAGGGCAAATACAACAGTTCCAAGTACTCGGTGAGTTAACACAGAATCAATGCGATCACCGAGTGATCGGCTTTGTTGAACAGAATATGAAAGAACATCTTTCATGATTTCATCAATCCAACCATAACGGGCAATCGCATCAGCTGAAGCAGCAGGACGATCAGAGTCGACAGTTTTCGCGAGATGAGAGGATAGTGATTCAGGGATTATCTGTCCTGACCGCTCAGATGATTGGATTAGTGCATCAGCAAGTTGATCAATACCTTCTCGACGAGGTGCCACAAGACGAATGACAGGACAGCCAAGACACCGCGAAAGTTTTTTTCGATTGATATGTATGCCTTTGGATTCTGCAACATCGCAGAGTGTGAGTGCAACAAGAACCGGTTGTCCAACGGCGAGTGCCTGACTGACAAGATAGAGGTTGCGGCTAAGATTTGTTGCATCAGCGACAACAACAATACAGTCAGGTCGGTCCATGGCTGCCATGCCGCCATGCAGGACATCAACCGCAACCTGTTCATCAGGACTTTTTGCATTAAGACTGTACGTCCCTGGCAAATCAATCAGTTCAATGGTCTTGCCCTGATAATGAAATTGACCAACCTTTTCTTCAACAGTGACTCCCGGATAGTTACCGATTCGCGTTGGTATGCCAGCAATTGCTGAAAAGAGTGTGCTTTTTCCAGTATTTGGATTGCCAAGTAAGGCTACCGTCAGCTTCATGTTGGATCCACTGGTTGTTGCTTTGTTGTGTGTCGAGGTTGTGAGGAAGGCATCACCTAATCAACCGTTTCATGAGAAAAATAACCGTTCAGGTGGCAACGACCACCCGCGCAGCCTCATTTCGCCGGATGGATAAGCGGTATCCTCGTAGTTCGAGTTCTATGGGGTCACCTAATGGAGCAGTACCCACAACTGTTACTTCAACGCCAGGTGTAAGCCCCATCTCCAACAGTCTGAGGGAGGTATTATCTTCACCAGAGATATCTAAAACGTGTGTTGTTGATCCAATATTCACTGTTGCGAGGGACCGCATATATGGTTCCTGTGCGGGGTATTCAACCGAATCATATCCAGTGATCGATGGAATATCGTGATACTCTTCACCGTTTGTTGAGATGCAGTCTTGGGAAAGCGTATCCTAGAAAGGGCCGCCTGTACGGGCAAGAGTCCATATTGATTCACGGTCTTAAGGGCTGAAGATAAGACGTTATGACAAAAGGTCTTTTTATCACCGGCACAGATACAGATGTTGGGAAGACAGCAGTGGCCGTCACGATTTTACAACAGTGGGTTTCTCAGCAGATTGATTGCCGAGCGTATAAGCCTGTGGCAAGTGGTGTCCAGTCTAGTCCGTCAGATATTGATCGGCTGTGGTGTGCATCCGGAAATGCTGGCACGCGCGATGATGTCTGCCCGCAAGCTTTTCAGCTTCCTGTTGCACCGGAACAGGCTGCCGCGGCTGAAGGAAGCAAGGTAGATGACACTCTGCTCCGTCAGGGTCTGTGTCCTCATATGCATGCAGACGTGGTTTTGATCGAGGGAGCAGGTGGATTATTTTCACCGCTTAGCCACCAGACACTGAATGCAGATCTGGCTCGAGATTTCCAAATACCTGTGGTCATCGTAGACAGCAGTCGTCTTGGGGCTATTGGGCGAACATTGACTACAGTGACTGCAGCTGAGTCAGTCGGTCTGACCGTTTCAGCAGTTGTGCTTTCTCAGTCAGAATCTGGCCACCATGGAGAGACTCAAAAGCCGGAGAGCCCTGAAGTCATTGCACGTCAGTCGCGAGTAGAACTACAAAGAAGACTTCCACATATCGTTGTTTGTGGTCTTGGCTACGATGCCTCAACAATTGAACCCTTCGTGGAGTGGCAAGCGATTGCGTCACAGTTGTCTATGCCCTCAAAGCCGCAGTTTTAGAAGACAACTTAGATGCCCGCACTTATTTCTTTTGCCTGACTCAGTGATTCAGTAGTTTCAGCAAGACCAGCTACCGACAGCTTGATAACAACTTGCCAGCATCCACTCGCATCAGGTGTGACAATCCAGTGAGGCATGACGACTGTCGACTGATGAATGAGTTCAAAACCACCCTCTGATTGACTGACCGACTCGATTGGAAATGTCCAGACTCCGGCATGTCCTCCATTACTTGCCACACTACAGTCGAGGACAGCATGAATATTAAGCCAGTCATCTTCCAGACTGAGATGAGATGTTTCCTTGAGATCAAGATGCGTTCCAAGATGCCCAAGATCTAAGCCGTCTTTGTTTCGGAAACAGCGACCAGTGGTGCGCGAAGGAAGACCAGCAAAGTTGAACTCAATAGCTATATGCTGACAGAAGTTGTCAGGCAAGTCTTCTAGCCGATATCCAATTTCAACAGTGTCAGACCCAGCTGAGAGTGTGACGGCTTTTGTAAGAGTTAATGGGATACCCCAAACATTTCCCTTTCGTGACAAGAGCACCTGCATTCGATCTGGATTGCGGCGAATGCTTGCCTCATACAATCCTGTAGCAAAATCACCGCGTTCCATAGCCTTTCCGGAAGCAATATCTGCTGCTGCTGCATCGACATCAAAGAAGTGGTCGATACAACTCTTCCTTCGGTTCGTATCATACTGAATCTTTTCAGCGAGCCCTTCATGCTTAAACGTAGCGAGCTGGGAAGAATCAATAATACTTCGCGCATTGCCTGGGCCGACGAGAACCTGATCATGATAAGCCTCCCGACGACGGTCGAGCGTTGCAAGAAGATTGTGACGCTGTTTCCGGAGGTCAAACTCATACAGCATTCCACCGACAGAGGGGGCAATCCAGAGATCAATATGCTCGTTGGAAAGTCGAACTTCCGTTTTGCTGTCAAAGTCATAGTCTGAACTCACAGCCTCTACCCATGTGGCTGGCCGACCTTCAGCGCGATCAAGTGCATTTTCAGCCGTGATTAATTCCTTATAAATTGCATTCCGGAGATGTGGCAGGTAGACACCGCCAAAAGCACCGTGCCAATACGCACAATTACATTGACCTCGATAGAGCGATGCAACAGCTTGTTGGTATGCCGTCTTATCAGCGATCGAGTTGTCAGAGAGGCGGGCAACCCGATTGCTCACCACCATCATCCGAGCGTACATCTCATTGGTTTCAGGATATCGACGCCGAAAGTTTTTCCAGGATCCACCGCGAATAAATGGAACGATAAGCGACTGACTTGGATCGCTTTGGGCATTTTGACGTGCTTTGATACATGCAACTTGTTGTTCGGGTTGAAGAGACCATTCAGTCATCTCCCGATAACTGCATTCTGGTAACCAGATTGTTCCACCTGGTGGATCACTTCGAATCACTTCAGATGGTAGTGACATCGTGATCCATTCTTGATTTGCTTCAAGGAGACTGAAGAACCGTTGTAACCATCCGTCCTGAAAACAGGTTTTGTGGGTATCCGGCCAGACTCCGAATTTCTCTCCGTCATCACTAAAGACAGCCACAGCGCCCGGTCTGCGCGATGCAAGAAAACGGAGGTGCTCGATGGTGGCATCTGGGGATGCGAATGGAATGACATATCGCAAATGTTCACTGCCCGGAAAGACACTCATGGTGCGACCGTCGGACTCAGTGACCCAATAACGATCAAGTTCTTCGTCACAGAGTCCAGCAGCCTTGAAGTGGAAGTCATCAAGAATAGTCCACTCGACACCAGCAGTTGCGAGATCGGCTGTCATGCCCGAATCCCAGACTCTTTCGGCAACCCACATGCCTGTGACTGTGGTCTGGAGACGTTGCTCGAGCCAGTGGTTGTACTGACGAATCTGGCCGATTCGGTCGCGTGAGGGCAACATCGCGAGTATCGGTTCAGAAAATCCACCACCAACAATTTCAACTTGTCTTGCTGCGGCTAAGGAAGCCAAACGGTCGAGATATTCAGGATGGTTGCTCTCGAGCCATTCAGCAAGTGGTCCACTCGTATGTAATGCGATCCGAATAGACGGATGTTGCTGCAGTAGATCAAGAAAAGGCAGATAGCTTTTTTGATAGGCACCTTCCACAACATCATGAAAGTTCCCAACAGGCTGATGGTCATGGAGAACAAAAACAAAGCGAACAGCGGGGTGCATACGTAAAGCATTCCAAAGGACATGTGACCGAAACGATTTTCATATTTTCTGGAACCCGCGCCAAACGCTATTAACAGATTCTATGAAGCACTAAGCCATATCACCGTAAAGGTCATGCCGGCTCTAGGGACTAGGAAAGTTTGCCGGTGTCAGGATCCTTGTCTGGATTACTCGGGCTCTTCCCAAGAGCCTGTTTCACGAAGTAAACCTGCCGCTTCATCAGGAGGAATTGTTGAGATGTGATACCCGGTGCCGAGTTCGAATCCGGCAAGGGGTGCAATCCGTGGGAGAACCTCAAGGTGCCAATGCCAATGAGTAGCAGCTTCGTCGAATAAAAGAGATGGAACAAACGGAAATTGATGAAGCCACCAATTGTAGCTTGCGTTAGGTACCAGTTGATTGAGCGCTCCAACACATTGTTTGGTAAAGCGTGCAATCTCTTCCATCTGGCTATGGGGCTCAGTGTGAAAAAAACATGAAGGTTCATTACGAATAAGCCACACCTCAAAAGGTTGGCGAGGCGCTGATGGAACGATTGCTACGAAACTCTTATACGTGTGAACAATACGGTTCTCACTCTCTGCCTCAGACAAAATGTTTTCGAATAGGTTTGGTTGACGAATGACCTGTTGACACTTTGTTGAGATTGTTGGTGGCGTGCGGTCAATCGCAATCAGTTGGCTGTGGACATGTGCTAGGGAAGCTCCTGCCTGAACGCCACCATTTTTGAAGAGGGTCGCCCATACGATTTCAGGATTGGCAGAGAATTGTTTCATTCGCTGCTGGCAGAGTTTCCAGACATTCACCCAATCATCAAAAGGGACTTCGAGAACCGACTCAATATGGTGGGGTGACTCGATGACCACTTCATGAACACCAGAGGCATGCACGGCTTTTGCCTTGGGTATGTGTGTGTCGGCATTATCACTGCCCTGTGTAGACGACTTCATCTCAACAACAGGATAGGCATTGGGAATAATCCTCGATTTCCAATCCTGAGAATCGATCGTTGGCCACTGTTGCACTGGATCTGGAGTGAGACGCGAATTCTCTATACAGAACGGACAGTCTGCTTGCCGACAATTCAAAAGATTATTCGGGCGGTCAGCACGTCGTGGGGCGAGAAAAATATTCCGGTCTGCGAGAGGGTCATAGTGAACTGTGGGTTCTCTCGAATGATCAAATGAGAAGGACATACGTGAACCACTCGAATGAATTGGAAAGGGGAAAACGGCCCTCTTATTGAACGCTACAATCGTCGCCCGTACACTCAGAGCCTATAACAAGTTGGGTTACAAAGTGTCATTCATCAGAGTGCATTTCCGCAAAGACGTATACACAGATTTTTAGACATTCGGAGAGAACACCATGCTTACAGTTGGCGACGAGTTCCCCCAGTTTTCTGTCCAAGCCTGTACAGGTACGGAAAAGGAAGACATCAAGTTGCTCACATCGGCTGACTATTCGGGAAAGTGGACGGTGTACTTTTTTTACCCAAAAGATTTTACGTTTGTTTGTCCTACGGAATTAGCTGAGTTTAACAAACAACTTAAATCATTTTCGGATCGTGATACGAGTGTTGTTGGTGGCAGTACCGATAATGAATGGTGTCATATGATGTGGCGACGCTCACATGCAGATCTAAAGGATCTCGCATACCCACTGATTGCAGCACAGAAGTTGGGTGCCGAACTCGGTATACTTGAGCAAACAGAAGGATACTGTCAGCGGGCGACATTTATTGTTGATCCACATGGAGTAATCCAATGGGTTGATGTGAATCAAGGGCGTGTTGGCCGAAATGTGGCAGAAGTCATACGCGTACTTGATGCCCTTCAAAGCGATGAACTGTGCCCGTGCAATTGGAAGAAGGGCGATCCTTACGT
>Ga0209425_10003933_pt1 | contig 15466 bp, 8 predicted proteins | sample COG_05_FD_184749 | JGI IMG/M metagenome (GOLD analysis project Ga0209425, IMG submission 184749) | Pelagic Microbial community sample from North Sea - COGITO 998_met_05 (SPAdes) (version 2) | ecosystem: Environmental > Aquatic > Marine > Neritic zone/Coastal water | place: Helgoland, sampling...
CTGGCTCGGGCTCGGGCTCTGGCTCGGGCTCGGGCTCTGGCTCGGGCTCGGGCTCCGGTTCGGGCTCCGGTTCGGGTTCCGGCTCCGGCTCCGGCTCCGCCTCCTCCGGCTCTCCCGGATCGTCGTCGCCGTACAGCTCCATGATGTAATCGTTCTGCGGGGATGGTAAAGGGAGGGCACGGGTGAGGGTCGGGGTCCACGTCCGCAAACGGCTTTTGTTGGATTTTCACGAGAGGGCATCAATGCGGGGCGTGGCGTACCGCATCGCCGGTCGTCTCTGGCTCGTCGCCCTCAGCCGACATGGCTATCGTCTAATCTACGCTCCCCGGCACGCGAGCACTACGAGTATCGGTCACCCCGCCGCTCCGTCGAGCCTCCGGTGCCACACGCGATTGGTTTATCGGTGCACAGTCCAACGTTGCTTTTTCCTCTCAAGAACCAAAAACGGATTTGCCGATGAAAATTGAAAGGCGGTATCGATCAGAGAGTCAAAGTCGGTTTCAGCGAGACGCGTTTTTGAAACCAGGTTCCTTTCAATTCACAAAAAATGCTGCCTAAAAGATGCACGGCTCTCACCACCGTCCCGACCCCCTTCCGTTCACCACCGACCCGTCAACCCTTAATCGTACTTGCCCGAGGTGATGACGTCGTCGATCTTCAGGATGAGCTTCACCACCTGCGTGGCGAGCAGCATCTGCTGCTGCTTCCCGATGAGGGTCTCGAACACGCCCTGCTCCTTCATGTCGTTGGTGCCGGTTTCCTTGCAATCCACACCCATGTTCGGGTTCTTAACCTTGAGCTGCTGCGACTTGACCTGCGCGACGGTTTCGATGGGGGCCAGCCCGCTGTTCTCCGCCAGCGCCGTGGGGATCGCATCGAGCGCCTCGGCGAACGCGCGCATGGCGTACTGCTCCACGCCCGGGATCTTATCCGCCGCCTCCTCCACCGCGATGCCGCACGCGATCTCGGCAGAGCCGCCGCCGTAGACGATCTTGTTTGACCGCACGAGGTTCCTCGCGACGCAGATGGCGTCGTGGAGGGAGCGCTTGGTCTCCTCTACCATCATCTTGTTACCTCCGCGGACGAAGACGGTGACAGCCTTGGATGCGGCGCAGTCCTCGATGACGATCATCCTGTCCTTGGTGGTGCCGAAGGCGACTTCCTTGACGGAACCCGCCGCGCCGAGCTTGTCAGAGCTGAGCTCCTGGAACCGCGGGACGATGCGGCCGCCGGTGGCGATGGCGATGAGCTCGAGCTCGACGCCGCCGACCCAGCGAATGGCGGGGAGCTTCTCGTGCATCAGAAGGTGGTTGGCTTCGTCGTCGAAGCCCCACTGGCAGATGATGAGGGTGGCGCCCGAGTCCTTGCACTGCTGAACCATGTCCTTGAAGTACTTCTCCTCCTGCAGGCGGAGCTCCTCGTACTTCTCCGCGGTGTCGATGTCGATCTTGTGCTTCGTCTTGGGCTTCGGGGGCTCGAAGGGGCAGGTGAGGATGGCGATCTTGGCATCCTTGATCTCCTTCGCCATCTGCGGGTGCGAGATGTCCTTGTCGAGGACGATGCCGTTGACCAGCACGGTGTCCTCGAGCTTGCCGCCAACCTTCCCTTCAACCTTGATGAGGTCGAGGTTCACGTCCCTGCGCTCAAAGTCCGCCACGGCCATCACAGCCTTGACGCAGATCTCGGCCATCTCGCGCTTGCACCGGTTGACAATCTTGGACGACAGCGTGGTCATGCACGTCTCCACTAAACGCTCCGGGTTGTCGGGGGAAAACTCAAACGTCTCCGAGATGCGATCGAGCTCAGACACGGCAACCTTGGACGCCATCTCGAAACCCTCCGCGATGCGCAGCGGGTGGATGCCGCGGTCCAGGAGCACCTCGGCCTGTTCCAGGAGGGACCCCGCGAGAACCACGACTCCGGTGGTCCCGTCGCCGATCTCGTAATCCTGCGATCGCGAGAGCTCCACCAGCAGCTTGCCGATCTGGTGCTCAACCTCCATCTCCTGCAGGATGGTGGCGCCGTCGTTGGTGATGGTGATGTCGCCGTCGCCGCTCTGGAGGATCTTGTCCATACCCTGCGTTGGTTTCATAGGGATGCGTGGGTGCGGTGGTCAGCGGGCGGTATTTTTCATCGCGGGGGAAGGGTGGTTGGGAAGGGCGGTTGGGGGTTTTCGCGTCTGCTCTTTTTGGTCGTCGCGCGCACCTTGGGGCCGAGGGAGGAGCGGAGCGTGCGCGCCACAGCCTTCGCCGCCTGGATGTTGGCCTTCTGGGCCTCGATACCGCGGACTCGGCTCTTCATGCCTTGGTCCTGTGGGAAGAAAAAGAGAGTGTGTGGGTCAGCGATCGAGGCTCGATCTGCGACGCCGTCGCTTGGTGGGCACACTCCAGATCGGCCTTCTGTTGCCCGTGGGCGGGAAGGCGTGAGCGCCAGATCGTGACGCGCGGTGCGGGGATCTTCGGCGTTGGACGCACCTTGATGATCAGGAAGGGACGCCCGAACTCATCGAATGCGAGACTCATCTTTGCCGCTGCGTCGTCACCTACAGCGCCGTCGGTTATGCCTCGGGGCGGCGGGAGTCGCGCCGAAGATCTCTTTGCTTTTTCAAACGGAGAACCCGGGAGACGGTTGACCAAACTCCTTCGGCCGTTTTTCGTACGTGAAACAGTCACGGATTGTGTATTAGTCGTAAAATAAAGAACTTTGCGCCGCATTTAGTGAGGTCTGGTGACGTAATTGGGCTTTTGAGAAATCAATTAGCCGCGACTCTTTTCTCCTGAAGATTCTTATAAAACCCGCCGTCGCGCGGCCGGCAAGCCCTTTTGTACCCGTCAGTGACAGGTCCTACCTTGTGGGCGTCTGACTCGCGGGATTCACTTCCTTAAGCAAACTTATTAAGGTGCGTGCACGCGCCTCCTTTGGCTCGCGCGACCGTCTCGAGCGCGGTTTACGGCGGTTCTCCGGCATCGGCGTCTAAAAACCCTAACGTGAAGGGTTGGAAGCCTCCCGCGCGGACGCCGGGCGCCCGGAGTGCGCATCCGGGCCTCGATCGGGCCTTGAGACGCCGTTAGTATCGTGCGCCGCCGCGAATTGACCTGGGATCACGTACCTTCATCCACATCCAACGAGCGACGCGCTGACCTCGCCTCCCCCGATCTTCCCCTAAACCTCAGATGTCTGCTCCTTACAAGGCTCCCGGTGCCAAGGGCGATGAGGGTGACGCTCCCCGCGTTCACCGCATCCGCATTACCCTCACCTCCAAGAACGTCAAGAACCTCGAGAAGGTGTGCGCGGATCTCATCCGCGGCGCCAAGGAGAAGCGCCTCAAGGTGAAGGGCCCCGTGCGCATGCCCACCAAGATTCTCAAGCTCGTCGTCCGCAAGTCGCCTTGCGGTGAAGGTACCAACACTTGGGACAGGTTCCAGATGCGCATCCACAAGCGCCTCATCGACCTCCACTCCCCCGCCGACGTCGTCAAGCAGATCACCTCCATCTCCATCGAGCCCGGTGTCGAGGTTGAGGTGACCATCGTCGACGCTTAAGCCGTCGGAGCGAAGAACGGGTGAAAGGTTCTCCTGGTTTTATCACTAGGGTACCTCACGCCTCGGTCGAAGCCGCGACGCGCGCCCGAATAGACTCGTTTGTTCGTTTTAATACTAAAAGCGCGCGTTGGAGCTATGCCTATCGTCCTACTCGTACGTGAACGCGCCGTCTAATCCGGATCCTCTGGGTCCGCGTCGCCCCAAGTCGTATTGTCGTCCCCGGCCGCTTCCACCAGGTCGAAGACTCCCTCGAGCCGCGACACCCGCTCCGCGTTCGCCGCGTCTTTCAGCGTCAGCGACCGCAACGCACTCCCCGCGGCGAACACCGCCCGCCGGGCATCCCCGTCCACGCGTCCCCCGCCCCCCAGGGAGACGGACGCCGCCGCGTTTGTACGTATCACGTCCACGAGCGCGTCGACGGCTCCGAGCTCGCCGGCTTCGTTCGACGCGACCGGGTCGTTGGCGATGTTCCTCAACGCCCCGATGGACTCGACGCACGTGAACGCACGAATACGACGTAGCAGCTTGGGCACCGCGCCCGCGTCGCGTGACGCCCGCCTGTTCTCGGCGTTGGCGCAGACCAGCTCCCTCAACGCGGACGCCGCCTCCGTCGCGGCGGCCTCGTCGCGTCCGTCCAACCGGCGGGTCAGCGCCTCGATGACCTCCGCCGACGCGCCGCGTTTGCGCGCCGGCCTGCTCCGCATCTGTACCTCGCTGCGCTCGCTGAGCTCGCCGTGATGTGTGACACCGCCGTGGGTATACTCCGAGACGTCGCGCTCCAAGCCCGTGAGTTTCGCGCCGGCGTCGCGGAGTATAGAGAGACTCTCGGCGTCGCCGAATCTCAACGCCCACGCCCCCGCGGTTCGTTTCCACCTGTCCCAGGACTCCAAACCCCCTTCCCTGGTCCTCAGACACGCGCACGCGTGAGCCGCGACGCGCGTCGTGGCCACGTCCCCGCTCCTGACGGCGAGGTGGAGGATGGTCTGTTTATCAAAGTCCTTGGCGCCGGCGAACGCGCCCGCGTCTAGCAACGCTTCTAGAACAGCCGCGTTACCCCTCGCCGCGGCGATGTGCGTCGCACGCGTTCCCTTCTCCGAGGCATCGTTCGGGTCCGCGCCGGCGTTCAACAGCGCGGCGACTGCGCCGTACGCGCGCGTGGGGTCGACGCTCGCGGCGGCGGCGCGGAGGTACGAGCCGCGGGGGGTCGTTCCAGATTTCAAAAGCGAACGGACCGCGGGGACGACGCCGAGTCCGCACGCGGCGAGCACGCACCGCTCGAGCGAGTCACCGCCTTCTTCTTCTTCCGCGGACCCATCGGTGCACACCGCAGTCGTAACTTGGTCGTTGGCGTCGTGACCGGCGAATCGGACACCTTGCGCGATGAGGTACGCGGCGTAGTCTCGAAGCGCCGGCCTGGCGAGAATCTCGCACGGCGCGAACGGTCCTTCAACGATGCCCGCCGCGCACGCCGCGGGTTCGTCGTCGTCCCTCCGCAGAAGCGCCGCCGCCTCGCCGTCAACGATGCCCGCGTCCGATCCCCGCGGCGGTCCACCACTCGAAGCCTCGGTAGACCCGGGTATACGTGATAGGCGTGGGTCGTTCGCGAGACGTCTGGAAACGTCCAGAACGTTTAACGAGTTTCCGCCCAAGGCGTCGAACGAATCCGTCGCGCCCACGTCTGCGACGCTCAGACCGAGCGACGCCGCCCACGCCGCCGCGAGCGACGCCTCCAGCCCGACCTCGGGTACCACGCGTCGCGGCCTGAAAACCGCGTGCGTACCGTCCGCGAGCCGTCGAGTCAGTTCCACTCTGTCCGTCTTGCCGCTGGACGTGAGCGGCCACCGTTCTCGTTCATAAAACGCGTATCGAGTCGGCGCCGCGTGGACCGGCGCGATCCGACGCACGTGCTGCTCCAACGCCCGCGCGTATATCCACTCGTGTATCTCTGGCGTGTACCCATCGAACCCGCGTATGCGCACGTGCGCGGTGACCGCGTGGGTGTCTGCGTCGTGGTCCACCGCGGCGTCTTCTACGAGGTCGACGCACGAAGCGACGTGGGTCTCGATTTCGTCGAGTTCGGTCCTCACGCCGCGGATCTTGACCTGCCTGTCCGCCCTGCCCACCAGCCGTAAGTGCCCGTGTGTTTCGATCCACCCCACGTCACCGGTCATGTACACGCGCCCGATGTCGTCCCCCGTCTCCACGAACGCATTCGTCGTCCGAACCGGATCGTTCAAATACCCGCCCGAGACGCACCGGCCCGAAAACGCAACCTCGCCCTGCGAACCGGGCTCGAGGAAGACCAAGTCTCCGTCCACGCCGCGTTTCACGACGTGAACCGCCGCGAAATCCCAATCGCCGTACGCCTTCCCGACCCGCCCCGGGTCGTCGCCGCGGGACATGACCGCGTACGTCTGCAGCACCGTCGCCTCCGTCGCGCCGTACGCGTTGAACAACTGACCCCGCTTACTTTTTCCTTTGTCTGTCTCCTCGGATTCATTCGGCCCGCCCCAACGCTCGAGCGTCTCCGTCGACATCCGTTCCCCCGCGAGCGTCACGCATCGCATCGACGGCACGTCATCCCACCCGTTCGGCAACTGCGCGAGCGAGAACAGCGTCGGCGTGCAGCACACGTGCGTGACGTCCCCATTGCGGAGCACGCTCGCGAAGTCCGCTTGCATCGACGCCCTCGACGAAACAACCGCGCACGACCTCGCGGCCGCGGCGGCGAACGCGTCGCTTGGGTATATGTCGAACGTGGTGTTGGACGCCAGGCACACACGGGCCGTGCTGTCGATGGACTCCACCCTGGTCTTGGACGCGCAGTAGCGGAACACGGCGTCGACGGTGGCGACGGTTCCCTTGGCGCCGAAGCCGGAGCTGCCGCTGGTGTACGCGACGTAGAGCTCTCGCCATCGCGGGTCGCCGACCAAGGTGGAGGGTGCCGAGGGTGCCGACACAGCTGTGTCGTCTCGCGCGTCCACGGACTCTAGGGATACGTACGCATCGATTGCATCGCCGAACCACCCGCGGGCGCGTGTCGATTCGTCGTCGTCGGCGCACACCGCCGAGACGCAGAGGGCGTCGGCGGCGATGGCTGCGAGTCGCGTCGCGGGCCACGACGCGTGGTCCGTCGCGACGAAGGACCGGCCCGCACGGTAGCACGCGTGCAGCGCGACGAGCGGCGCGATGCCGTCCCTGGCGACGCACATCACGCGACGGCCGGGCGGGGTGCACGCGCGAATCGCCCGCGAGGCGGCGTCCACGCGCTCGTCCAGCTCGCGCCACGAGAGCCGGGTGCCGACAGCTCCGTCATCCCCAACCTCGCAACACGCCGGTGCATCCGGTGCGTCGCGCGCGTTACGCGCCACGAAGTCGACGTCCCACCCACCACCCAGCGGCGATGCGCTCATCGCGTGGGATAGGGTGTCGACCCTCCGCGTGCGCGCCGCGCGCGCAGGTCTGGACGCCACGAACCCTTCCCCATCCATATCGGACGAGCCGAGAGTGGAAGTATTTTCAGACATCACATTGCGTCGAGCAGGCGCCGACCCGGCCACGATGGATACGAAGACATGATACGCTCGTCCGAGAGGAGGACAACGACGCGGCCCGCGGGGGGTCGCTCGCACGTCTCGCCGCCTCACGCGGCGAAACCCGCGGCGACACCCACCCCGCCTCGGGAACGCAAGCAGCCGCGCGCGTCATCCTACTCCTACTTCAGGAGCTTCTTCCCCTCCAAGAAGACCCCCGTCCATCCGTCGCCCCCACCCATCCGCCCAGCCCCGGAGACGGATCGAACGCAGCGGAGGGATGCACTGGAGCAGATGCGCTCGAGGTCATCCGCGGCGTCGAGGATAGCGGCGTCGCTGCGGTCCCTCCGAGATCGGTTCGCCGGGACACGCACACGGCCGAATAAGGTATCGCCCATGCCGCCTCCCAGACCGGCGACGGTCACGACGCTGCCGTCGCCGAAGCGGACGCCGACGCGGCCGAGGGACCCGCGGTCGCCTCCACCGACCACGTCGCGGCGTCCACCGTCCTTCACGCTGGAGCCCCCCACCCCCTCGACCCCGGCGGTGGCGGTGGAGACGACAACGACGGAGGAGACACTAATGGAGGAAACACTAATGCCGACGCCGACGCCGACGCCGACGCCGCCGACCTCGCCGCAACGGACTCGAGCGACGCCACCGCCCAGGCGGAGGATACACGTGCGCGTCGGTACGCCCCCGCGCGAACCCGTCGAGCACCCGCCGGCGCCACCACCACCACCACCGAAAGAGGAGGTGGCGGAGGATGCAGATGAGGAAGCGGCGTTCGTGAGCGAAGACATCGTCCAGGAGGTGGAGCCGAAGACGGCTGACCCGACGCCCAAATCGCCCGTACGGAACCGTGTGCCGATACGGGAGATGAAGGCGGCGCTCGCGGCGGTCGGGCTGGACACGCGCCAGTGCGTGGAACGTGAAGACCTGGAGGCTCTCTACGGCGCCTTGAACTCGTCCAAGCGCCCGCGGATCGAAATCACGGACGAGGACGAGAACCTTCCAGACGACCTTCCAGACGGTCCGTCCACGTCGTTCGATCTCTTCGACGCGTTACCTTCCGAGGTGAACGAGCTCGTTCTCCGGGAGCTATCGCCGAGGTCGCTCGCGCGGGCCACCGGCGTGAACCGCGCGTGGCGCTCCGCCGCCAGCCGCGACGAGCTCTGGGCCAAACACCTCCCACCCCGTCCCCGAACGCTCGGCACAAAGCCAAAGCCAAAGCCCGCGCAAACAATCAACACGCGCCGTGTACACAAACACCACCACGAACGACGCGAGTTGATGCGGGAGTACGCCGCCAAACGCGAGCTCGGCGGGCGTTGGCGCGAGGGCATGTTCGTGCGGGGCGACTTTTGGGACCACGCTCGGCCCGTGGAGTGCGTGAAGTTTGTCGATCACGTCCCGGGCCTCGGCCGCGTGTGCGTCACCGGCGGATGGGACGGGCGCGTGTTCGCGTACGCGTGCGATGAGACCGCCACGCGCGGGACGGGGTGGGAGCTCATGCGGCGGTTCGAGGGGTGCGAGGGCGGGTGGGTGGCGAGTTTAATCGCATCCCCGAGGTGTGTAGTCGCGGGGGGTACCGACGGTAAGGTTTGCGCGTGGACGTTTGGGTCGTCGGAGCCGACGCGGGTGCTCACGCAGGGCGGTTCGGTGACTAAGATCGTGTTTGTTCCGAACCGGAAGGGCGAGGATGACGTGCTCGTGGCGGCGGCGTCCACGGACGGCGACGTCGTCGTGTGGGACCTCGTATGCGGTACCAGGCTCGCGACGCTGCGTGGACACTTGGACGCGGTCTGGCACGTATCGCCGCTCTCCACCGAGCTCGACGGTACCGTCACGCTGCTCACGTCCTCCAGGGACTCCACGCTGCGACTGTGGCGGTTCGGTGACGTGGATACCGATGAGTTGCTGGACGTGCCACGTGGCATCGATGGCGAGCGGGTCATCGCGCCGGCGACGACGTGGAGGGACCACGACGACGCGATTCTCTCGATGACCGTTTCCGATCCGCCGTCGGAGTCGTGCGTGAACGTAGGGTTCGGGTTAGGGTTTACACGGCTGTGCGCGACGTGCGGCGCGGATGGCAAGATCGTCGTCCGCAACGTGGCCACCGGTGTTGTGTGTACGACGCTGACGACGTCTCACGCGACGTCTCACGCTGGGAACGAGCAGGCGATACGAGCTCCGATGTGCGCGACGTTCTTCGAGTGGCCCGAGGACCCGGCGGCGTTCACCGTCGATTCAAGCCGCGACGGCACCCGCTCCCGGCGGATTCGCCCCGATCGCGGGGATCCGCATCGGCGTCGCACGTTCCTGTGGCTCGCGGCGGGGTACCGCGTTGGTAACGTGGGCGAGGTTTGTCTGTGGGATCCCGTCGGCGGTGTTTTAGCGGCGGCGATGTCGGACCACGGTCAGCCGGTGTCGGACGTGGTCGTGACGGAACACGCGCTGATCACCGTCGCGCCCACCGACGGCGTCATCGTGTACACTCGGGCTGGGGACGGACACGGGGACGACAATAGCGGCGATGTGAACGGCGATACTAGCGGGAATAGCAAAGGGAACGCGTGTCCGGTGAGCGCGGCGGTGACTGTTTTGGACGGAGCCGGTTCCGATGGTTTTTCTTCCTGCGCCGGCGTCTGCGGCGACGCGCTCGCCGTCGGGAGCAAGACCGGCTCGGTCCAGCTGCTCGACTTCAGGCCCAACCACCGTCCTTGACACACTTAGATGGAGATAGCGACTCATTTTAGTAGACTAGAGACGATAGAAATAACTCTTAATACACGCGGTCTTGTTTCAACAACAACGGACTACGATCAAGCCTGGAGCTTGGACATCTCCTCCCTCTTCTCGTCCACCGACCAGCACTTGCCCCCGCTCTTCACCTCGCCGGCACGTTCCCCGAACGACGCCGCGTCCGCCGCCGTGCCGTCCGCGTACGCCGCCTGCGCGTCACGCACCGCCGCCTCGCTCGCGCGCTTGGCGATCTGCTCCAACGTCTCCCCAGTGTACGTGTCCACCCCGTCCACCACCCCGACGCCCGACGCCACTCTCACCTGCTGACGAAACGCATCCTTCTCCCCTTTGTGCTCGCTGTCGCACTTGGAGAAGCACGGGACCATCACCGCGGCGTCCTCGTACAACGGCGGGGGCTTGACGCTGAACTTCCACTGGCACGAGAAGTCGTCGTAGTTTGGCTGGATGTGGAGGTCCATCCCGAAGTCTTCGCCGAGCCACTCCTGCGACGGACCTTTGCACGTGTTGACGCACACGCTGGCGCACTGGGACGTCTCCAGGAACCTGCACCGCTCCGCCTTGACAGCCTGGGGAAGCCTGATTGTCTTTGGGAAGTTGGCGAATGTTTTTCTGATCCACTCCGGGGTCGGCACGTCCACGTGGTCGACGCCCTCCATGGGTCCCATGAGCCACGGGAAGAGGTTGGTGAAGACCAGCACGAATGCAAAGTTGGAGAACCAGTCGGGGGCGTTGGGTTTGATGAACTTCTTCCAGATGGGCGGGATCCACCCTATTCCGAGCGCGGGGAGGATCCCGCCGAAGACACGCTTGGCGCGGATCTGGACGTCCCGGGCGGTGCCGTCCATGTCGTTCACCTCCCGCACCGCGTTCATGATGCCGGCAAACTCCGTCCACGGCCGGGGATCCTTATCCACGCCGCCAACCTCGGCGACGAGGAGCTTGCGGATCGTCGCGGTGAGCACCTTGGATATGGGGCTCGCGTCGATGCGCGCGTAGTCCACGGAGCCGTCGGGGTTGACCGGGAGCGTGCTCTGCTTCGGGACGGTGCCGCGCCACGCCGCGTCCACGGGGCTTCCTCCACCGGTGGATATCGCCCGAGCGCGAATCACGGCACGCGCGGTGGATCTCGCGGGTCCGCGAGCGTTCACGCGGGCGCGAAGGTTCGATGCGGACGCCGGGGCGCCGACGGGACGCTGAGTGATGGCCTGCATGACGACCTGTTGGATGCGTTCGGTCGTCGCGCGTCTCGGACTGGGGTGCGTCTCTGGGCTCTCGACACGTCAGTCCCGTTATTTCTCCTCGGACCGGACGATGTCGAAAATATCGAAGCGAAATGCAAACTCCCGCCACTACCGACCGCGCCATCATGGGTTCGCTGAAGAGGAAGAGGGACGATCCCGGCGCCGATGTCGTCCCGGCGACGATCGTTTACTTGAAACGAGGCGACCTATCCATCCTCTCGGCCATCTCCGCGGAGTTGCCGGACGTGTTCACCGAGCACCTTCTCCCAAAGCTCGGATTGAGGGAGACGCTCAGCCTGGCGCAGGTGAACAAGACGTACAGGGACGCGGTGTGGAGCGTGGGCGGCGTTCGATCGTTGAAGGCGAAGATGAAAGCTCAACTTAAGTTACACCATGAGCTTGACCCACCTAATTTTGGGGAAGCCGACCCTATGCTCTGGGCGGCAAAGCACGGCAACGTGCCCGCGGTTAAGGCCCTTCTGGAGTCTGGGGAGGACGTGAACAGGTGGATAAGTCTGGAGTCTAGAGCGGAATATTGCACCGCTTTGCACATCGCCGCTGAGCATGGCCACGCAGCGGTGACGAAGATATTGATAGAAGCGGGGGCGGATGTCAACGCACAAAGAGATGAAGGCAATACACCTCTGTACGACGCGGTTATGTCTTGGGATAATACCTTCCGAGAAGGTAAAACAACTGCGACTGTTGCTCTGCTCATAAATGCAGGAGCGGATGTGAACAAGAAGTCGAATGAGCACAGCTGTCAAACCCCCCTTTCCGTTGCTGTTGGCGAAGGAAATGTCACGATGGTGACATTGCTCATACAAGCCGGTGCAGATGTCAATAAAGCCGACAAATATGGTCAAACACCGCTGACACTGGCCGCGAAGAGGGACACACTATTCAAGAGCACACGGGAGAAACGTCTGGAGCTCATGGAACGTAACCGGAACTATCGAAAGGCCATTCTTTGTGACCCCGAGGCTTTTACGACGGGATACACGTGCAATATGTATCATGAATGCAGTCCTCGGTATGCCATTGAAACACTGGAGAAATGCTCCGTTGAGATCTTGGATATGCTGCGCAACGCGGAGTACATGCGCAGTGAGTCGAAGTAGGATTAGCTCCGCTAGTATTGCAACCTCACATGACGACGTTACCGTCCTGGTCCGTGAACACCGTCCTCGTCCCGTCCCCCGCCCACACGTTCTTCTCGAACAACTCCGGCGGCAGCTTGAACGCGTTCCCCGTCGCGTTCGCCACGTCGTGCGCGCTCCATCCCGCCACCACCAACGGCCTGTTGTAAAAACTTCCCGTGGTGTCCGTCGCCCAATCGCTCGGCGTCCCAAGCGCCTTCGCGGCGGCCACCCACACCGGCCCGTGGTCCTCCGTCGGCCCCACCAGCGCGTGCGCGAGCTCGTGCCGGAGGCACCCGAGGACGTTATCGAACCTCGGGTCCAGCATTAGGTACTTGGACAGGAACACCTCCCCGCGCTCGGCCCCGGGGTCTCCCCACATGTACGTGATGCCGACGTACGATTTGGCGCCGTGCCATCCAAACTTCCAGTCGTCGGTGAGACCCGCTCTCGATCGCTCGTGCGCCCAGAGCTCCTTCGCGAGATCCCATCGCCGCTCGAGGTCCCACCCGCTGGCGTCCCACCGCGCGCGTATGTGTTCGATGAGCGTGGGGTCCGGTGGACGGACGAGCCCGTCGCCCCCGCCCTCCCACACCTTGACCGCGACCGCCCCGTCGTTCTCGTCGCGCGCGGTGGCGCGGGTGGGACGGGCACGGGTGATGCGACGGCGTTTCCGATGAGCCGCGGGGGTCCCAGCGTGGATGGAAGACAGAACAACCGCGCGGGCCGACATCTCGTGCGCGGCCCGACGGGTGCGGTAGGGTGTGGTGCCTTCCTTATCTCGGATCTCACAGCGTTTTCGGGGGAACCAGCTGACCAGTCGCGGTAACAACCTCGCGGTGCCGATTCTCCCGACGCCACACGGAGCCGGGCGTCGGCCGCATCCCGTCCGCGGGGATATCGGCGTCGGGGGGGAGAATGTCGTGGACACCCGACCCGTCGGCGCAGCAGCGATGGCAGGCGAGGGGGACCGCGAGCGCGGTGGAGGAGGATGCCGCGCCAACACCTTCCCGCAGTCTGACCATGCCGGAATGGGGAACTCGGTGGGCGGAGCAGCAGAACCAGGTGCTCAGGACGCCGGCTAGGGTCAGAAACCCGCGGGAGGCGCTCGAGAAGCAACACCTGATGGGTCGACTGCATCGCGTCGAGCGGGAGAACGCGACGGATGGGGACGACGGGGACGATGACGACGCGACGTCCGGGCAGAAGCGAAAGCCCGTCGGCACCGTGGACGCGTTCACCTCCATCTTCGCCCGCGCGATGGCCGAGCCAGACTCCTCCCCGGAGCCCGCGTCGCCGTCCAGCGCGAACGACGATGACGATAAACACCACCCGGGGAGCATGCTCGCGGACCTCTCGCTCGTGGACGCGGTGTGGGAGCGAAAACCAATGGTGCCCTCGCCCGACGCCGCGAAGAAACCCGCGACGAAGATCACAGTCGTGGACGCGGACCACCACCCACCGACGATAACGGACGCGATACCCACGAACAGGTGGGGCGGCCCGATGGCCGAACCCGCCCACAACGTCGGCATCGCCGACGCGGCGTCCAAGGCGGTGCAACGGGCGCGGGACATGGACGCCATCGCGGGTAAACTGGAGAGGCTACTACACGAAGCTCCGCCGCCGATGTCGCCGTACGAATCCCTCCCGCTGAACTTCTCCACCAAAGGCAGGCCGTTGTACGAGCAGTGGGACTTCAAGCCGCTCGCGCCGCCGCCCCCGCGGCCCGCGGAGGTCATCGGACGTGCACTAGACGTCCACCCGAGCTCCATCACGAACATAAACGTGATGGAGCGTCGGGCGGAAATCGACGACCCGCTTCGCTTCGACGTCGTCGGCGACAGGTTCGGCGACGTCGCACGCGCGGACGCGGAAGAACGGCGCGGCAAAGGCGAGCGACGCGCCAAGGTTGACTACCTCGGTACCGTATCAAAGGTGCTCACCCGGGAGATGGACGACCTACTGGAAAACTTAAGGCGGCGCGAGGCCAACGCTTATCGCGAAATCGACGAAGAAGCGGCGGCGTTTGAACGCAAACATTTAGAAGCCAAGGAGGCTATCGGCGCGTGGCACGAACGCGTGGTGATCTCCTGGGACGTCGACTTACGCACAGAGTTCGATTCGATCGTCCGGGACACGTGCGAGAGTGTGATGGATGACATGATGGGTGAGCTACGGTGGCGGTTCGGTCGCGATATTCGCAGAGCCGCGCTTAAGATTCAATCGTGCTTCCGGGGATGGAAGGCTCGGCGAAACGCGAAGATCCGACGCCGCGGGCTGGCCGCGGGGCTGGCGTACATGCGGAACACGTCACTGTACGTGCGGTTCGGGTCCTGGAAGCACAACGCGGCGTCGATGCGTCGAAGCAGGTTGATGATGGAGGCGGCGGACGAGCGCAGGGTATACGCCCGGCGGCACAAGGTATTTCTCGGCTGGCGCGACCGCGCTAAGAAGGACAAGGAGTTCCGGTTACAGTGCGAGGAATTGAGCCGCGCGATGGCGTACCGCCGCGTGGCACCCGCGTTCCGCGAGTGGCGCGGCGCGGCGAGGCGCGCGGTGCGTCAGCGCGTCACCGCCGTTCGCTTGTTGCTCAGCGTGGAGCGACGAGCCGTCACGTGGGCGTTCCAGACGTGGAGTCACAACGCGGCGGGATGCGCGCGTGCCCGGGTTCTGGACACGCGCGCGCACGCGGTGGCGTCGCAAGCCGCCGCTTTAGCCGTTGAACTCGCGGAGCGGAAAGCCACGGAGGCGTGGGAGGCTGCGAAGGAGTCGTCGCTCAAGGCGTCGTGCGGAAAGTTCAAAGAGGCGCAGGAACTCGCGACGAAGGCTAAAACCTTAGCCGCCGAGTCCGAAACCGCGGAACACGAAGCTGCCAAGCTGGCGAGACGCGCGGGACCCAGCCTCGGCGCGGACGGTAAACGCGCGTGGGCCACCTACGGCGCCGTGCACGGCGCATCGGCTCGAGCGGCAGCCGCGGCGGCGGCTGCCAACGCGGCTTCTGAATTTAAAGCCGCCGCGAAGGCGTACTGCGATCGTATACTGCTCCGTAAGGTTTTCAAGGCTTGGGCGGAGTACTCCGAGTGGCTCAAGCCGCTACGGGCCAAGGCGGGCAGGGCGCTGTCGCTGTTCAAGAACAACTCCGTCGGACGGACGTTCTACGCGTGGATGGACTATACCAAGGAGGAGAAGGCTCGGCGCGAGGTTGACGCGGTTCGCGCGTACATGGACATACACCAGGG
>Ga0209425_10003934_pt1 | contig 15465 bp, 11 predicted proteins | sample COG_05_FD_184749 | JGI IMG/M metagenome (GOLD analysis project Ga0209425, IMG submission 184749) | Pelagic Microbial community sample from North Sea - COGITO 998_met_05 (SPAdes) (version 2) | ecosystem: Environmental > Aquatic > Marine > Neritic zone/Coastal water | place: Helgoland, sampling...
CCTTTAAGGCTGCTATATGACCCAATCCATCATCAGCGTCGTATAATGCTATTCCTTTTTTCTTTTTAATTATTTTCATCTTAGGATTTTTTTTTATCCTGCCTTGTTCCAAACAATGAACATAATGGGAGAATAACCTTATACCATGACTATCAACACCTCTAAGAGAAGAACCAACCAATGATCTAATTAATAATTCTCGATCATTTTTTTTAACCTTAATTTTAGTAAGAACATTGTGAAAAAAAGGTTCTATTTTTTTATAACTAATATTCATTGATTAATTATATCATTCATTAAATGCCGTAAGGAATTTTTCTTAACATAACTAATATTATTCGAGACAATAGTTTTTAAATTTTTCTTTTTATTTTCTTCAATATTAAATATCTTAATTAAATCTAATATTTTTAAGAAATAATTATCTTTATTTTCTTTATAAAAATCTAAGAATAATTCATTATTTGGATCCTGCAATGCGGTAGTATCTAAGACTAATCTATCCTCAATAAAAATAAGCCATGCAGTTATAATCAAATTTATATAATCAGTATTTTTTTTGTTGATTTTTAAAGTTTCAATAATTCTAATAGGCAGTTTGAGAGAGCCATCCATAGCAATTCTTAACAGTTTATCTTCTATAAAACTATTTTTGAATCTTTTTAAAACTTTATTTTTATATGCCTCTATATCAAATCCATTTTTGTGCGATAAAGTTGGAATAACTTCTCTGTCTAAAAAATTAGAGATAAATTTATAGCAGAGATCATCATTAATAGCTTCGTGAACATAAACATAGCCAAGCAAATGTCCTATATATGCGATAGCTGAGTGCGAAGCATTTAATATTTTAAGTTTAATATTTTCATAAAATTTAACATCATCTACATAATTAATATTATCATTGTTTAATATTTTTTTTAGTTGAGTATCCTGTGACTGAATATACCACTCTCTGTAGGGCTCAGTTACGACAAGGGCATTGTCTTTATAAGAGAGATCAAAAAAATCAGAAGTTTTATTATTATTAGGAACAATTCCATCAACCATAGATAAGGGGAAATGGACATGAGTTTTAAACCATTCAATACAGTCAGGCTCAATTTTCTCAATAAAGCTTTTTAATAAATGTTTTAATATATTTCCATTTTCAGATAAATTATCACAGCTTAAGATTGTAATTTTTTCTTTATTTTTTTTAAATCTCTGAATTAATCCAAAACTTAAATGACCAATTACTGTTAAAAGCTGTTCATCTTTTAAATCATTAATAATTTCATCACTTAACAATAAATTTTTATTTTCATCAAAATGATATCCTTTTTCTGTCACCGTCAGAGTTACCAATTTAATATCAGGAGAAGATATTAAATTTTTTATTTTATTTTTATCCGTTAAGCCAAATAAAATTTCTTTGATTGAGTTTATTATAGTAATTTTTTTTTGATCATCGGATATTTCTACTAAAGAATAGAGATAATCTTGTTTTTCTAATTTTTCCTTAGTTTTATTTGATCTTAGGTTAACTCCGATAATTGATAAATCTTTATTTTGTTCCAGTAATTCATGAACATAAAGAGCTTGATGAGCTCTATGAAAATTACCAATACCAAAATGCAAAATGCAGTTCTTTTTTTCAACAATATTATATTTTGGTAAAATATTTATTTGTTTTATTTGTTTGCTTAGATACATAAAAAGAATATTAACTATAATAGCAATAAATAGATGATCAATAAAATTTATAAAAGTGTGCTAGTTACTGGTGCAGCCGATGGGATAGGCCTTGAAACTTTAAAAAGAGTCTTAAAAGAAAAGGTTGATGTTTATGCTTTAGATAAAAATATTACTAAACTTAAAAAGCTACAAAAAAAATTTAAATTTAAAATTATTGAACTAGATTTAACAAATACTGATAAAATTTATGAAATTTTATCAAAATTAAAAGTTGATATCTTAATTGCTAATGCAGGTATTGGCCGAGGGGCTGAAGGCATATTAAAAGCCTCAAGAAATGATATCGAAATTTCTACCAAAATTAATTTGGAGTCCTACTTACATCTATTAAAGACAATCGTCCCAGGGATGATCAAAAGAAGAAAAGGTCACGTTGTGCTTATGGGCTCATTAGCTGGCTTATACCCACAAATGAGTACCGTTTATGGTGGTCAAAAAGGCGCTATTCATCGGATTGCACAAAGTTTAAGAATTGAATTAAGTGGATCAAGAGTCAAAGTTTCTGAAATTTGTCCAGGTAGAACAAAAACAAATTTTGGTAACGTCGCTTTTGATGACAAAATAAAAGCAAAAAAATTTATGTCTGGTTTTACTTTACTTGAGCCTAGAGATATTGTTGATGGTATAATGTTTGCTTTAAGCACAAGGTGGAGAAGTAATATAAGCACAATAGAAATTTCTGGAACTGAACAATCGCCAGGTGGTGTACCAATATATCCTGTCAAAGATCCAATATTATCTTAATGATCTAACTTATAAAATCTAAAGCATTTTTTGATAATAATTTATTAACATCTGTAATAATTTTTTCTTCAGATATTTTAAAGCCTCTTAAAACAAGTTCACTATAATGTGAAAAAAGAATTTTGTTTAAAATAACTTTAAAATGACTCCATTTATATATTAATTGATCGGTGACTCTCGCATCTGAATGTTGCGGAATAAAATTAAAACCAAGTAATTCAATTCTCAAATTCATTATCATTTCTATAAGAGTCGGTTGATTCATAAACCACCAAAATCCAAAAATACGCATATTTGAATGCTTCCTCCCTATTACAGTTAATTCATGCTGATCATTCAGAGATAAACAAGAACAAAGGAATTTATTTTTTGGATATTTATTACATAGTTTACTTAGATAACTTAGATCAACTCTATCTATTCCATCACCTGCAAGTAAAAATTCCTTGTTTACTTGTCTTTTAACTCCCAATAATAATGAGAGAGGTAAATTTTTTAACTTTAACCATTCAAAAATATAAGAAAATATTTTATTTTCAATTAAAGTACTTAATTGATCTTTATTTAATGAGATAGCAGCATAAACAGGGTTAGATTGCTCATAGGCTGTATCCAAATATTTTATAATTAAATCTCTTTCATTTAAATTATCCTGAATTTTATTTTTTGCAGTCTGTATACATTTATTAGGATCTAAAAGAATATCATCAAGTCTTAAGGAAGCTAAATAAACATCAGAATTCCAATCTTTTTTTTCAAATAACTTCCATTCCTCTAAATCAAAAGGATTATTAGTCATAACTAAATTAGATATTTTACTTCTATTCAAAATATCTTGATCGGATAAATTTAATTCTAAATATTCAGTGTTTATTTGATCAAAAGATTTAGATGAATAATCAATCTCAAAAGAAGACAAGATTGTTAATACACCCTTACAAGCTTCTGAAACAGGCGTTTGTTTTATAAACAATTCTTCCCATATTAACTTGGCTCTATCATTATTATTCAAATTATAGAAAGCGTTTGGGGTTGTGTTTGTTGAAGTCAATAATTCAGCAATTAAGTAATGATAATTCAAGACCTCACCAATCCCAGATAAATAATGAGTCTTAAAATTTGATGGAAATAAATGAGTATGGATGTCAAATATCTCTGTATTATTTATTATTATATTTAGTTCTTCTTTTAAATTTTTCATGCAGTTATATATATTTATTCGAGAATATAATTATAAGTCTCTTTCATAAAGTAGTTTGAACAATTTTTTATAATTAATTTTTTATCATTTGGGTATTTTATAATAATCTTCTCTTTTTGCATTTTACCTTTTCCTATTTTATTAAATAGTAAGAGTAAATTATTTTTTTCTATTTTTATATGTGGTGTAAGAACTAAATTTTTATTTTTTTCATAATCTTTAGTCTCTCCATCATCAAATATTAATGGCAAATTTTTTTGAGAAAATGATATATTACTTTTTGAAGGAAAGAGTATTATTTCTGCAATAGAAGCAAGGTGAGGTTGATTAAAAACTACCTTGAGTTTTGGAATTAATGTTCCTCCTCTTATAATAATTGGGATTTTATTTATTGGAGCTTCTATAGTTACCCATCCACCAGTTGAAATAAATTCAAAAGAAAAGTAATCAAACCACCCTTCATCACAATAAGGAAGGAAAATATTAATCGTTTTTTTATGTTGGTGAAGTACTGGAGCCACTATAATTCTTTCATTTATTGAAAATACTTCTTCCTGAGTGAAATGTTCTTTTTCAGGAAAATCTAAAAACAATGGTCTAATTATTGGCTCTCCTTCTTTAAAATATCTCCACAGTGCTGCATAAATGATTGGGAGTAATTGATATCGAAGTTTAATTAAATCTGAAACAAGAGATATACTATCTAAATAAAGCCAAGGAAGATTTGTATTATTTAAATTATCAATTTTTTTCTTTAAACTATTTTTTTTGGCATTTGGTTTCCATGAGTTCATATGAAAACGAGGATGAAAAAGCATTAATTGCAAAGACCGTATCATTAAATCTTTACTTGTTTTTGGACCAGTAAATCCACCAATATCATGACCAAATAAACCTATACCAGATAGAGATAATCCTAAACCAATTGAAGAGCTCCATTTTAGTGAATGCCATGAGGTATCATTATCTCCAGTCCATGTTTCAGCATATTTTTGAATACCTAATCCCCCAGATCTTGTAACACCATGATTTCTAATATTAGGATAATATTTTGCCATAGCTTCTGCACTAGCTTTTGTCATAAGAAGAGCTTGCAGAGGTATTAACGTACTTGTTTTTACTTTAGATTTTTCAAAAAATGAAAAAGCATTTTTTTCTTCTAAATCATATTCATTATTATCATTCCAAATAGTATCAAAACCGTTTGATAAAATATATTTTGTCACTTTATTCTTCCACCAATCTACTGCCTCTTTTTTAGTAAAATCTATTAAGCTTGCTGTTTCATCCCAAAACTGAATGATAATGGGATTGTCATCTTCATCACAAATAAATATATTCTCTTTGACTGCAGCTTTATAAAATGGGTGAGTAGTTAATAACGCAGGCTTAATATTAGCAGTAAGATGGATTCCTTTTTTTTTAATTTTAAATAAAAAACTTTTAGGATTTGGAAATTTTTTTTTATTCCAAACAAACATATATCTTTTTTTTCCATGCAAAGTATATCCTGATCCAAAATGAAGACTACTTATTGGAATTTTATAATCTGAACATTTTTTTAAAAATTCTAAATATAATTTTTGCGAATTTTTATCATCTGCTATTTCCATCGAAGAAAACTGAAATCCTAAACTCCATTTTGGAGGAAGATATCTTGGTCCGATAAGATTATTTAAAGAAGATAGAATAGAATTTTTTTTATTTTTTAAAATTAAATATCCTTGAATTCCTCTATTTTTGAAATTTATATATCGATATGGTAAATGGTAATTTGAATGCTCACTGCCAAGATCAACTGATCCATAATTTAAATTATCATATAAAAGTCCGAAATCACTATCTCTGATTTTAGTATTTACAACATAAAGCCATGGGAATGATTTGTACAAAGGGTCACTTTTTTCAGCATTATATCCTAGAGCATCTTTTTGAGAAAATACGAATCTTCGATGAGATTTTTCAAGATTTCCTGATCTTTCACCAAGCCCATAAAATTTATGTTCATTTTTTCTTTGCTGATAGTGACTAGTACAATTATCATCATTATTCCAATACCAAGCACCAGTTTCTCTATCTGAACATATTTCTCTCCAATAATTATTTATTTTTTTTAAAACTTTTAATCTAAATGGATTCTCTTCAATAATTATTTTTATACGTTCAGTATAAATATTATATTTTTTATTTTTTATTTTTGATAATTTGAATTTTTGATAACGTAATTTTTTACGATCAATAATATAGTTTTTTGCTTCAACATATTTTTCATAATATAAAGAAAAATCAATTATATCATTTGTTAATATTGAAATTCTAAACTTCCATTTATCATCTAGATTAAATACAACTTTTGTTTTCGAAATATTTATATCTAAAATTTTATTGAGTTTTTTCAACTATTTATAGATCTATCATCATTATCAAACCAATGTGCATCCTCTAAATTAAAACCAACTTTTATATCCTGGTTTGATTGTATTTCAGTTTGATGATTTAATTTAATAGAAATTTTTTGGTTACCTGTCGTTTTTCCATATAAAAAACTATCTGATCCTAATTGTTCAACTGTTTCAACATTTAATAACAAAGCATTTTTATCAATAATTGATAAATGTTCTGGTCTTATCCCTAAAGTAGAGGATTTCGATGGAGCTATTTCTTTAATATTATTAGGAAGACTATCAAAGTTAATAAAATTCATTTTTGGTGACCCAATAAAACCTGCAACAAACTTATTTGCTGGTTTGTTATACAATTCTAAAGGTGCTCCTACTTGCTCAATAATTCCATCATTCATAACAACAATTTTGTCTGCCATAGTCATTGCTTCAACTTGATCGTGGGTAACATAAATCATTGTATTTCCTAATCTTGCGTGTAAAGCTTTTAATTCGACACGTGTTGCAACCCTTAGTTCAGCATCTAAATTTGAAAGTGGTTCATCAAATAAATAAATTGAGGGCTCTCTTACTATAGCTCTTCCAATCGCAACTCGTTGCTTTTGACCACCGGATAGTTGCCCTGGTTTTCTTTGCAAATATTCCTCCATTCGTAATAATCTTGCAGCTTCTAAAATACGTTTATCAATTTCATCAACATTCATTTTAAGATTTTCAAGCCCAAAAGCTAAATTTTGCCTAACACTCATGTGAGGATATAAAGCATAAGATTGGAATACCATTGCTAACCCTCTTCTGGCCGCAGAAATGGTATTTACTACTTTTGAGTCAATTAAAATTTCACCTTTAGTAATTTTTTCTAATCCTGCAATCATTCTTAGTAAAGTTGACTTTCCACAACCTGAAGGACCAACTAATACACAGAATTCTCCATTATTAATAAAAAGATCAACACCGTGGACAACTTCTAAACTTCCATAATTTTTTCTAACTTGTTTTAATTCTAATGTAGCCATTATTATTTGATACCTGTACTTGCTATTCCGCTAGTAATATATCTCTGTAAAAAAACAAATACTAAAGTTGTTGGAATTAAACTTACAACAGTCATTGCCAATCTGTAATGCTCTTGGGCAACATATTCACCCTGGAAATCTAATAAACATAATTGAATGGTATAAGCTGTTTTTGTAGTTGATACTGCTATCATTGGTAAAATTAAATCATTCCACCTCCAAATGATTGAGAGAATTCCTAATACAGCAATAGCAGGAAGTGCTAGAGGAAAAACAATCTTCCAATAAATACTCCATTCACTTGCCGCATCCATTCTTGCAGCTTCTAAAAGTTCATCAGGAATTGTTAACATATATTGTCTAAGCATAAAAACACCTGTAGGAGTTGCTGCCCCTGGAATAATAACTCCCCACAATGAACCATTTAATCCTGTTACTGAAACCATTTTAAATATTCCAACTATTAAAACGGAAGCTGGAACCATTAAAGTTGCCAATATAATTATAAAGAAAATTATTTGACCATTAAATTTATATTTTGATAATGCAAATGCCGCCATTGAGTTTATTAATACTGTTATAATAGTTGCAACAATAGTAACAAAAACAGAATTACTAAGACATTTAACAGCATCAAAGCTCATACCTCTCACATTATTAGTCAATGGATCAGAGTAATTAATCCAAGAAGGACGTAGTTTTTTATTAACTATGATGTCTTCTGTTGGCAGCTTAACTATTCCCCCTTGGGGATTAGTAATTAATCTAGCATTTACAGTGTCTTTATTATTATTTAATCGACTAACTGAATATTCTTCAACTTTATTAGTTTCAGAATTAATTGCCGATATTAAAATTTGTGATGTAAATCCATTTGGCTTATAGGGCTTGATACCAAGGAATTCAGAAAGAAGCCGAGTGTCTTCTAAATCTAAATTGATTAAATATTCTTGAGGATCATATTCTTTTTTAGCGTCAGGAAACATACTTGGATATTTTATAAGCCATTCAGGAAAATTTTTTTCGTTAATTAAATTTTTTGCATGTTCAGACACAAGACCAAGATGAGTTCTCAATGCATAGTATTCTTTGCCTTCATATTGAGAAATAAATTCATTTGGATTATTTTCATTTTTTTTATCTTCATCACGCAGTTCATTCCAATAGATAACCCAATCGGGCATATCTTTCATAATAAAAATTTCTTTTCCATCTGGCCCAAAGACAGTTGCTCTCACCACTCTATCATAATCTAGTGGAAGTATATTAGTATCAAGTTTTTGAAGAAGAAACTGTGACTTTATTGAGTTTAATAACAACCATAATACTGGCAAAAAAATTATTAAAAACCCTAAAAAAAGATAAGCATAAGAAACCCAGTCTAGAAAAGAAGGTCCATTTTTACCCTGCGTACGTGATAGAAATTTTAAAACTGCACTCATAATTTAACTTGTCTTCTAGTTAAGTAAAATTGCAGTAACGATAAAAGTATTAATAATGAAGCCACTAATAAGGAAGCCATAGCAGCAATTCCTAAACCAAAAGTTGTTTTTTGTCCTCTTAAACCAGCAGTTTCAAAAATATACGAAACTAAGGATATCCATCCAACTTGTAGAGCGAATAATTCTTCAAATGCTTGAAAAGCTTTTATTAAAGATAAGACGGTTACCACCAAAAGAATAGGCATTAAAAGTGGAAGGGTAATTCTCCAAAAGACTCTCTGATCTGAGGTGCCATCCATTTCTGCAGCTTCATATAAATCTCTTGGTATTGATTGAAGACCAGCTAATAATATCAACATATAAAAACCTAAGTTAGCCCAAGTATAAATTAAAACTGACCAAAACATTGTCCACGAAGGATCTGTTAACCATTGAATTGGTTCATCAATCCAATTCCAACCCATTAACATTTGAGAGAGCAATCCTTGTCTTTTTAGAATTAATGTCCACAGAAAAGCCACAACAACTGGGCTTAGCATCACAGGATAAAAATAAACTGCTCGCCAAAAAGCCCTTCCGATAATCTCTCTATTAAGTATTATTGCAGTTATTAAAGCAATAACAATCATTATTGGGACCTGAAATAATACAAAGACAAAAGTATCTGCGATTGCAGCTTTAAATTTATCATCCTCCATATTTTCAAGACCAGTATCTATTTGTTTTTCTAAAATAATTCTTGATAAGTTATCAGAGCCAGAATAATCTCTTGAGGAGAAATTTATACTTTCACCATCCGTAACAGAAAAGCCAAAATTCATAAATAAGGGTAAAAAAGTGAACAACCCAAAAATTAAAATATTTGGAAATAAAAATAAATAAGGTAAACTTTTTGTACCACTTAACCTTTGAGCCAGCTCAATAGGCCAACCTATTATTGACATTACTCTTGTGACACTTCCTATTACACCTCTAGACAATAGAAATCCAACAAACAAATAAATGAATGTAATAAAATACCAATAGTTAAGATTTAAAAAATTCTCAGGCATTAATTTTTTTAAATAAGGCCGATAATTAATCGGCCTTATTAAGTTAATATTTATTTATTCTGCAATTTTTGCAGCTACATCCGCATCGATTGCAGCTAAAGCTTCTTCAAGACTCATTTCGCCAGTAATAGCTTTAGTTATGTAATCAGGCACAATTCCATAGATCGCAAAGTTTTTATTATAACCTTGAAACCAGTATGCTTGAGGAGTTGTATCTGCAGCTTTTCCAGCATTTGCAGCAAAAATTGCAAGACCTTGTGCAACATTTGGACTTACGCCAGCATAGTCAATACCAGATTTTTGTAAACCTTGGTGAGCTGTAATATTACTTGTTGATGCAGCAAATTTTTCTGCATTTTCAGTTTGCGCCATAAAATTGATAAATGATGCAGCTGCTTCAGGATTCGCAGTAGAATTAAATGCTACTATTCCAGACCCTCCAGGCATAGCTCCACATCCACCAGGACCACAAGGGATAGGTACAACTTTCCATTCAAAATCAGTAATATTAGTATCATAGTTTCCAAGCATCCAAGAACCAGACATATGCATTGCAACAGTTCCATCTAAAAATAAAGGAGCTGCATTTTTATATGATGTTCCTGCACCAGCTGGCCATCCTTCAGCAGGCATTAAGCCTTCTTCATGCCAACCAACGAATACTTCAGAAAATTTTCTAAAACCTTCATCTACTAAAATAGGTACACCATTTTCATGAAATTTTGCACCATAGGAAAAAGCTGGACCAGCCCATCTATGAGCTGTTCTATCTAAAGCTAATCCTGCTGTTAGACCAAGTTCTGATTTGACTTCTCTTAAAGCATCAGCCCAATCATCCCAAGTAGCGCCTTCTTCTGGCATATCTACGCCAGCATCTTCGAACATTGTTACATTAACATAAGGTCCTGTAACTGTTAATTGAGTCTGCCAACCATAAATTCCGTCATCACCAGATGGTTTTCTATACCATGGTAAAGTTGCTCCATAGTTTGTTTCCCAATATGAAGAGTCAACATATGGTTTAAGATCTAAGTAAAATTTATTTAGACCACCAAGGTTAGTTACTCTTGCTAAATCTGGAGCAGCACCTGATTCTAGCTGATTTTCAAGTTGCTCTCTAATTACTTCATATCCAACTGTCTCTATATTAAGTGTATGACCTGTAGAAGATTCCCATGATTTTGCGAGTTCAGCTATAGTATCACACTCATTGATATCTTGATAACATACAAACTTCAGTTCAGCAGATATAACTGCAAAAGAAGTTGATGTAATAAGTAAAAAAATTGCGAAGATTTTTTTCATAATTCCTCCCTAAATTTAAGTTAGAAATTGATATCATGATCTGTAATGAATTCAAAAAAAAAATTACGATTTTATATTAAAAATTCAATATATTTTGTATATTTTCTAAATAGATTTAGATAATCAATATTGCAGTTTAAGTATTTCTTTTATGAGTAATTATTAAGAAATTAAAACAATAAGGAAAAACAAAAAAAAATTAAAATTTTAAAAAAATAATAAAAAATAAATTATAGTTTTATGTATTTTAGTAAAGTATTGAGCTAACAAAATTAAATAATAATATAATGTTTTTAAATAAAAAATTATGATTGGATATATAGGATTAGCCAGGGAAACATTTGATGTTTCATTTGCTGAACAAAAATTTCAAGAAGGTAAAAAAGCACTTCTTAAAGTTACTTCAAAATTGGAGGGCTTTGACAATCTAATTACAAATGAAGAGTTATCAAACAAAGCATTAAAGTTTTTTAAACAGAAACTTTTTTCTAAAATAATTATATTTCAAACTACATTCACTGATGCAAAATTTATCCTGAGTTTTGCAAAAAAAATCAAGAAGCCTATTTGTATTGTAGCTTTTCCAGAAAAAAGAACAGGTGGGAGATTAAGACTTAATTCTATTTGTGGACTTAACTTAGGAATGCATTCTTTAATAAAGAATAAAATTTATTCAGACTTTATCATTGTTGAAAATTCAGAAAATTTGAAAAAAAAACTCAGTAATTTTATTTTGAAAGATAAATTTACTAATAAATTAACAAAATGGAAAAAAATTAATAAAAAAAACAATAATACTAAAATCAATATAAAAAAACAAAATTTAGGATTAATTGGTAAAAGACCTGATGGATTTGATACATGTGATTATTCTGCTACTGAAATTAAAAAAAAATTAAATTTTAATATAAAAAAAATTGAGCTTGGAGAATTGTTTAATCAATCAAAAAAAACTAATAAAAAATTGATTGAAACCACTAGAAATAAAATTGATAGAGATTTAAAAAATACGAAAAACTTAAATCAAAAAGAATTAGATAAAAGTATTTCAATATATCATGGTCTAGATACACTTAAAGTTAAGCATGATGTTCAGGCGTTTGCAATTCGATGCTGGCCTGAGATGTTCACTGAGTATGGGTGTGCATCCTGTGGCCCGATGGCTATGATGAATGAAAATAGAGTAAGCAGTGCTTGTGAAGCTGATGTATTGGGCGGAATTAGCTGCAATATATTAAATCAATTAAATAACGCGCCATCTCTTTTAGTAGATATCGTTGATATAAGTGAAAAAGATGACTCAGTTGTATTTTGGCATTGTGGCTTAGCTCCAATTAGCATGTCAAATAAAGGTAAAGCAAGAGCAGATATACATTCTAATAGAAAAAAACCTCTACTTCACAATTTTTCTTTTAAGCCTGGAGTAATAACAATTTTTAGAGTGTCAAAATCAGCTAATAAACTTAAATTTTTTGTTCTTAAGGGGAAAATAATTAATAGAAAAAACTCTTTTTCAGGAACATCTGGTGTGGTCAGTTTTGGGAAAGATACTAAAGGCAAGATTGAAAAAATGTTTAAAGGTGGACTTGAACACCATGTTGCATTTACTTATGGTAATTATTATAATGAAATTATAAAATTAGGTAACCAAATGAAAATTCCAACTTACACCGTATGACTGAAAAATTTCGATATGGAATTATTGGAGCAGGCGCTATGGGCCGTGAACATATAAGAAATGTTAATATAATTGATCATGCAGAAATAGTTGCCATAGCTGATCCACATACAGATTCAATAAATCAATCACTGTCTCTCTTAAACAATAGTGTCAAAACTTTTGAGAGTTATCAAGAAATGTTAGATGCAGATTTAGTTGATGGATATATTATTTCTTCACCTAACTATACGCATATAGAAGTTTTAAAAGATGTAATTTCGACAAAAAAAAATTTGTTGATAGAAAAACCAATGTGCACGACTACAAAAGATTGCATAAATTTTAAAAATTTAACAACAAATTATCCAGCTACTATTTGGACTGCAATGGAATATAGATACATGCCCCCAGTTAAAAGAATGGTGGAAGAAATTCATAATAATATAATTGGAAACTTAAAAATGTTATCAATTCGTGAACATAGATTTCCTTTTTTAGTTAAAGTAAATGACTGGAATAGATTTGCAATAAACACGGGTGGAACATTGGTAGAAAAATGTTGTCATTTTTTTGATTTAATGAGACTTATTGTAAAAAGTGAAGCTACACAAGTTTATGCTAGTGGCAATCAAGATGTAAACCATTTGGATGAATCTTATAATAATAAAAAACCTGATATTTTAGATAATGCGTTTGTAATTGTTGATTTTGAAAACGGTGTTCGAGCCATGTTAGACTTATGCATGTTTGCAGAAAATTCAAATAACCAAGAAGAACTTTGTGCAATAGGTGATAAAGGAAAAATCGAAACAGCAGTTCCTTCAGCTAGATCTGGTAAAAATTCTTCAGAACTTAGAATTGGATTTAGAAAAGATAATAGAACTCACAATGAAACCGTAGAAGTTGACGAAAAAATTCTAAAAGTAGGAAGTCATCATGGTTCAACATATTACGAACATTTATCTTTCTTAGAGGCAATAAAAAATAATACCCCATCAGAAGTAAGTTTAGAGGATGGCCTTCGAGCAGTAGCTATTGGAGAAGCAGCTGAAATATCTATTAAAGAAAATAGAGTGGTAATGATGAGTGAGTTTAATCTATAGAACTCTAAAAAAAATTGTTGTTAAATCTTTTTATTAAAGTATTAAAAAAAAGTTCGGTAAAAAATTTTGTATGAAAAATATAGGAAAAAGTGTTCATTTAAGAAACCTTGTGAATGAAAATTTTCATTTTCAGATGCTTGCAATTGATCAAAGACCTCCCATTTTTAATATTATAGAAAATACAAAAGGAGGAAAAGCTTCCTATAAAGATATAGCTGAATTTAAGGGATTTCTGACTAAATTCTTAAGCCCTTTTTCTTCAGCAATTTTAATGGATCCCATTTATTCATTTCCGAATTTAATGACTCTGAATAAATCTAAAGGTCTAGTAATGACCCTGGAGGATCATAACTTTGTAGATACTGCAAAAGGTAGGCTATCAAAAAAAATTAAAAATTGGTCTGTTGAAAAGATAAAAAAATCTGGAGGAGACGCAGTTAAAGTTTTACTTTGGTATAGACCAGATGCATCAAAGTTAATTATAGATAAACAAAAAAAATTTTTAATAGAAATTGGAAATGATTGTAAAAAATTTGAGGTACCTTTACTTCTCGAACTACTTGTCTACCCTTTCAAAAAAGATGATAACTACAATACTAACTACTCATCATGGGAAAATAAAAAACAAGATCAAGTAATAAATTCAGTTAAGGAATTCTCTAAATCAAAATATAATGTAGATATTTTTAAAGTTGAAAGCCCTGTAGATGCATCAAAAATTACTAAAGCTAACTTTTTAAAAAATTTAAAAATCTTTAAACAACTCAATAAAGCCACAAATAACAAACCATGGGTAATGCTCTCTTCTGGCATGAGTAAACAAAATTTTATTGAGTGTTTAAAACTTGCATATAAAAGTGGTGCATCTGGATATCTAGCTGGAAGATCTATTTGGTTATCAGCTTTTGAAAAATATCCAAATTTAAAAGAAGTGGAATTAGGTTTAAAGAAATCTATCGTCTATATGCAAAAGTTAAATAAACTAACAAAAACAAATGCTAAAAGTATGGAAAAATATTTAACAAAAAACTTTAAATTAAATAATCCAAAAAAATTTACTGATCAATTTAAGAAATTTTAATATACTTTTAAAAATATTTATTATTTACTGAAAAATCTAATTATACTTTCTGCAATAAATTGACTTACTCTAATATTTGACTCTTCTGTTACGCCAGCATTATGAGGCGTCAATATACAATTAAATGTAGAGTTAATTTTGTCTAATATATTGCGTTGAACTGGTTCATTTTGAAAAACATCTAATGCAAAACCAGAAATTTGATTTTTTAAATAAGCGTCAATCATATGATCTTCATTTATTATACCACCTCTTGAAGAGTTAATGATAATAGGTTTATTTTTCATAAGTTTTATCGTCTCAAAATTTATTAAATTATTAGTTTCATTATTCAGAGGAATATGAAGTGAAATTATATGAGAATTATTTAAAACGTAATCTAAAGACTCAAGTTTAATGTCAAATTCTTCAGCAATTTTATTATCTACATAAGGATCATATGCAATAACCTTTGCACCAAATATTTGTGCTATTTTACAGACTTTTCTGCCAATTAATCCAAAACCTAAAATTCCAATTGTTTTATCTTTCAATTCTCTTGAAAGAACAGTATTTCTAGGCCAATTACCTTTTTGCGTTTCTATATTAGCAATGGGAATATTTTTTAAAAGAGATAAAGCAGAGTTAATAACATATTCTGCAACTGAGTCTGCATTCATACCTGTTGCTGGCTGAACATGAATATTATTATTTCTACAATACTCAGTATCAATATTATCTAA
>Ga0209425_10003939_pt1 | contig 15448 bp, 12 predicted proteins | sample COG_05_FD_184749 | JGI IMG/M metagenome (GOLD analysis project Ga0209425, IMG submission 184749) | Pelagic Microbial community sample from North Sea - COGITO 998_met_05 (SPAdes) (version 2) | ecosystem: Environmental > Aquatic > Marine > Neritic zone/Coastal water | place: Helgoland, sampling...
AGTATCTAAAAAACTGGCATCAAGTATTGTATTATTTCTTTATTCTATAAATAATATTCCATTTAAATGTTAAACATGATAAATGCTAAACATAATATTTTCATAATTTATATTTCATTTTAATATGATTGGACGATATAAGCCAATAGTTTAGCTTATATAAACCAATAATTTCATTTTATATACAAACCCAATAGTTATGGATTTGTTAGTTATGGATTTGTTTTACAAATATTTATTTACCTAGATAATTTAATTATTCAAGAGAAGGTCTTCGTTTAAATATTTAATACTTAATTTTTTCTGTTTTATTAAATTTTGTTCAATAAAAAAAACTAAATATATATTTTTAAGAATATAAACTGTATTATTTTTAAAATCATCATATAAATATTTCTCTGATTTTGTTACATTTTTATATACTTTATGAAAATCATCCTTAATATCATTCATTAACTTTGATTTAAAATCAAATTTACTAATAAAATTTGTCTCGATTAATTTTATAAATTTTTTTACTAATCTAATTTTATTTCTATAAGATATGTATTCTCTTTGATTTTTTGATTCCATGAAATAGTAAAATATAACTAAAAATATAAGACGATATAAACGTTTTAAATATTTTATATCTTTCCATGGTTTATGTCCATGTTCATTAAATAATATCATTGTTAAATCAGTAATTAAACCTTTTATTGTATATGTCATAAAATTTATATTATAATTTAGTAAATGGATAGGTCTAAAATAATCGTTATCATTATATGGTACAATATGCTTTTGTATTTTTCGTACATCTTTATGTAAACTATGACTTAAATCTAAAATTTCACCAGGAATATTATCTTTTAAATATAATATCTTTCCATTTGATAATTGTTTTTTAAAATAAATAATGTAATTATATTTAATTCTATTTAACTGAAAATTACGACTGAATCCATCACCTCCTTTAAATAAAATATTTGGATTGTATGTAGAATATAACTGACTTCCTTTAATTTTATTGGCTAACGTTAAACCTTTAATTAAATTTACCGGAATCTTATACTCTTTTAATAAATTTTTAGTTAAAATAAAATATACATTTTCATCATTGTCCATATCCTTAATTATTGAAAAATCAGTTCTACAAGTTGAAATATTTGTTTTATTTGCTAAATCCTCTTTTGATTTGTATTTTTTTAATTCATCTAAATCGTATTTGTTTATTTTTTTTTGGAATATTTTTTTTTTATTATCTATACAATCTCCGTCGAATTCAATATAATCAATGGTTATATTATTATAAAAATTTGTATTATCTTTTGTACTACAAAGATGGTTTAATTTATTTAATGTTATTTGTAATAAATTTTGCTGATAATCTTTATTATAGTTAAATATATCAAAATAATATTTTTTATATTTTAATAAATGATTTCTAATTCGTAATATTATCAGTTGTGATATTATATTGATTTTATTTAACAATATTGGTGAAATTTCTTTAGGATTTGATATTATTTCGAAATCAAAATCCCCAATTTTAATATATTTATTAATTATATTAGAAAAATAATCCTCTGTTTCATTTCCAAAATCACGTATTAATTCTTTTAAAAAAAAACGAATAATTATTCCACCTTTAAAAATAATATTTATATTATTTTTATTTAACCCCAGGTGTGGTCGTAATACATCTAAATATTTTTGGATCGTCTTTGTAACTAAATTTATGAATTTTAATCTGTGATTTTTATTTGAGAAAAAATAATTACTATTAAAGTCAGTCATTTCGTCCGATAGAAATCTTTTATTATCACTATTCCCAAATCCTTCTAATTCCGGTAATTCGTCTTTACTATTATAAAAAAGTATTTTTTGTTCTTTTATGAGTTTATTAATTTTAGATTTTGTAAAAAATGATGTTTTTTCATTAACAGTACATGACTTATTAAGATTTGTATTATTAACAGTACTGTTCACAATTTCCTCAATATCATTCAATAAAATATCTAATTCTGGATTATCAATATCTATTTTTGTAAAATTTGTAAATATTTCTTCGATTGGTTTTTCTATATTTTTATTTTTACAACCCTTACCAACTATCCAATCACAATCGGAAGTATTATTACATTTTGGTTTTGTGTTTTTATTATATTTACTACAATTTGTTTTTCCAAAAACTTTATTTTGTGTAATAGCTACATCCGATATATTTTTTTGTATACAACCGTGACCCTTAATCCAACCGCAATCATCTGTATTACAATTTTTTTTTAAATTTTTTTTACAATCATTATTAATAAATTGTTGTAAATAATTTAAAAGTATGTTATTTGCTTCTTGTGTATTCAAAGCGAATTTTTCGTTTGTTATAGGAGATTCTATAAAATTATACAAAGTTTTCATATAATATTATAATATATTATAATAAAAATTTTAGTTTTTATGATATTTAGGATAGTTTTTATTTAATTTAAAGTTTTCTGATCGGGGTTTCTAATTTTGGAAATATTTTTTCTTGAATAAGAATAATTATCAATACTATAAAATACTTTATATAATAATCCAATATCGGCAACATGATAAAATAATAAACTTGAAATAAATGTACTTATCATTGTGATAATTGCCAAAAACATTTTTTTATCTAATAGTGATTTAATTATTAAAATTATATTTGCGTAATATCCATAAAATGGAAATGATGCAAAAATAAATAACCAAAAATATACAATATCTAACGGTTTATTAAAATCCTCATTACTATTTAAATCAAATGTAAATAAATTTGCTAAATATTGATAAAAATTAGATGTAAATTGAAATAAAACTTTAGGAAAATTTATAGTGTAATGTGTTAATATTCTAGGTATATTAAAAATAGAATGGTCATCATTTACACCATACATTTTATCTTTTATATCTATATTTTCATTTAATTCTTCCAAAAAACCCTTTATTTTTTTTTTATCACCACCTTTTAAATTATTTAAAAGAATTGTATCAATTAGTGTTTGTGATTCCTGTTTAGAAAAATTCATTTTCATAATTTCTTTTTGTATTTGATTTTTATCTTTTTTATTGTTAAATAAATAACTTATATTTTTAATTATACTCGATATTTCTATAAATTGATTTGTAATTTTATTTAAATTTCTATAAATATATTTTTTATCTTTTTTTGACAATTTTTTGGCAATTATTTTTAACAATTCTTTATAATTACTAAATTTATTACTCATAATTAATTAATATAAACAAAGAGAAAAATATATTAACCTCTAATAAATTAAATATTATTAATTTGTAAATATATATTAATATGGTTAAAAAAATAATTGTAAAAAAAATAATATCTGATGAAAATATTAAAAATAAAGAAGGTGAATATTTTCCAGAGTCTTTTTATAATAAAAAAGATAGATATATAATCGATTATGATTGTGACGTTTATACTAATTCTGGAAAATTATTATTGAAATTTAGGAAAAATGTTATTCCACCAAAATATACTGATATAGCATTAAAAGCATATTTAGAAGCATCTAAAAAAAAACATGAAAATAGAGGAGCTGCTGCTGGAGAATTAGATAGAAATAAACTTGCTAATTATATAGGCACATTTGTAAATAAAAGCAAATTTAGAACTGGGTTTTATTCTTCTGTATCTGGTAAAAAAAGCAAACAAGCTACAAGTAATTTATCAAAATCCAATATTATAGGATTTTTTGATGTACCTGATAGAAATCTTAAAGGTAAAGGTGCTCCATGTAGATTAACAGCCTTTAATAGAGATAATCCAGAATTATGGAAAACTGGATTACCTTTTATTAAAAAATGCAATGAACAATTTAAAAAATTAATACCTACAAATTATAAAATTCAATATGATAGAGCCCAACAAACACCTAATTTTGTTATACCTGGAACAGCCTTTTCAACAATTACAATAAATTATAGTTGGAGAACAGCTTTACATCAAGACAAGGGAGATTTAAAAGAAGGCTTTGGTAATTTAATTGTAATAGAAGACCCTAATAATAAAAATACATATAATGGTTCATATATTGGTTTTCCTCAATATGGAGTTTGTGTGGATGTTAGAACAGGAGATTTTTTAGCAATGGATGTACATGAATGGCATTGTAATACTGAATTTAAAAAAAAAACAAATAAAATATTTAAAGATGGATTTAAGGATATTGATATTAAAAATAATTGGCATTTTAATAGACTTTCGATGGTAATGTATTTAAGAGAAAAAATGATAAAATGTAAAAATAAATCGTTATGGAAAAATAAATTAGGAGGAGGTAAAAAAAATAAACAAAAAGATAAACACAAATATAAAAATAGTAATAATAAATATAAACAAAAAGATAAAAATATATATAATAATGAAAATATTGAAACTAAAATATTAAAATATTTACCTCACGAATATATAGATTATATGAACTACCATTATGGACTATTTAATGACATAAAAGTTAATTTATAAATATTAAATTTTAGAAAATGTAACATTTACTCTATCTTCAGGATTAACATATTTCATATCCAAAAATGTAAAAATATCACGTTCAATCTCAAATGATGGTTTTCCTAATTTATTAAATATAATTTTTTCAGATATAGGTATTTTTGTTTTTCTGTCTGAAAATTGGTATTCATTTAATGAAAATCCTTTTTCCAATGCGATACCGCGCATTTTAGCATTAAATCCTCCCGAACCAGTAAAATATAGAACTCCAAATGGATAGCATTCTTTTGAAGAATCAATTATATCAATATGTCTAAATTTATCAAATCCTGATAATTTACAAATACCCATAAATTTTTTTTTCCCATTTGCTAAAGTTTCTACTATAATATTTTTAGATATAAGATAGTTTATAAGTTTTTTTCTCATTATAGATGTGTCACCATCACATGTAATTAACACATCTATATCTCCAGATGTTGGCATTTTTCTTCTGAAACTACCATTAATAGATAATTTAATATTTGGATCAATTAGTTTTGCAGATTCTAATAATATTTTTTTATATTCTAACATTTCACTTCTGGGTATTTTTTCATTTAAATCATCATAATATTTTAAACCTATTTTTTGTTTTCCATGTAAAATACTATTATTTTTTTGTAATTCTGCTTTTAATTGGCCAATTGTTGTTATACCCAGTTCATTATATAATTTAATAGCTTTTTTATAACCGATACTATAAACTGTAGTTAAATTAATTGCCGCTAAAACTAAATTATTTTTAATTGCATTATCAGCTGCAATTAATGTTCCAGTTTCTAAAATTTCTTTTAATTTTTCCATTGTTTTTTTTGGATTTTTTTTTCCAAATTTTTGTAATACTTTTTTAGCTAAAACAAGATTATCTATTTCACCATCATATTCACCAAAAGCTTTAATTGTATCTGTATATCCTCTTGCTTTAAAAACAGCTCCTTTTTCGTTATTTGCTAAAACTTTATGTATCATGATTTTAAATTTTTTTATTATATTATTTTTAACTGGCGTTTCTATCATTTGTATTTTAATTGTATCTATACATTTTTCTTTTATATATAAATTTTTTAGATTCCATCTTTTCGTTTTTTCTACAGTCTTAATAAGATTATTCAATATATTTAATTTCCAAATATTAATTGACTGGTTAACAAATTCCATTTTTTATAAGAATATAAAAAATATTTGTAATTTCAAATTTATTGATAACTAAATTACTTAAAAATAAAAATATTAATGAATTAATTTCGATTTTTCAATAATTAACTTTTTTGTTTTTTAGAACTACCAATAACTAACTTTTTTGTTTTTTTAGAACCACCAATAACTAACTTTTTTGTTTTTGTTTTTTTAGAACCACCAATAACTAACTTTTTTGTTTTTGTTTTTTTAGAACCACCAATAACTAACTTTTTTGTTTTTGTTTTTGTTTTTTTAGAACCACCAATAACTAACTTTGTTGTTTTTTTAGAACCACCAATAACTAACTTTTTTGTTTTTGTTTTTTTAGAACCACCAATAACTAACTTTGTTGTTTTTTTAGAACCGCCAATAACTAACTTTGTTGTTTTTTTAGAACTACTGATATTTGGATAATTTTTTTCCCATATATCTCTATTTTCAAAAGCTTCTGGTATAAATTCTTCAAGTAATTTATGGAAATCAACCTTTTTTTCATTAGCTATTTTAAAAATTATATTAACTTTTTCCTTCAATAATTCTTTCCAAATATCAGAAAATGCTTTAAATTGGTTATTTGAAAATTCCATTTTTATTTATTTTAAGATCTTTTCAGATAAATTGTTATTATATCAAATTTATTTATAAACCTAAAAGAGATATTAGCTCTGATGGATATTCGTGTTCATTTGAAAAATTTATATTTTCCCCATCATATATACCGCAATATTTTATATCAGTATCATTTTCTATAAATAAAAATTTTTTTTTAAAAAGCTTATATTCATTCCCATTTGATTTAACTTCTACAATTTTTCCATTATCTATAAATATAGATGGACAAGAATCTAAATCCAATTCACAAATAATATCTTCTTCATTAATAGGTTTTTTATTTTCATTATCATTTTTAACTATTGAATTTGTAGTATGTGATATTTCCCAAACTCTATCAATTAATTTTTGCTTATTACCACTAATTGGAAGTCCGTGTTTTTTTAAAATATTTTTAAGTTCATTATTTTTAAAACTTTTAAGTTCTTGTTTTTCTTTAGCATTTTTATAATTTTCTAGTTTTATTTTTTTATCTTTTTTTTTCTCTTTTACAGAATAATTATTAGTATTATCCATTACAATTGGTGTATTTGTAAGGCATTCTTTAATTATTTCAGAATAATTTAAATTAAATTTATCACTAATTTTTTTAATAATAATTTCTTGTTGGGCTCTAATAACATCCACAATTCCTATATTTATAGGAGGAATATTAGATGGTATTTTAATATTCGAATCATTTTGAACTGGTATAACTTCAATAGTTTGCATTTATTAAAAATAAATAAAAAAATGTAAATTATCAAATTTATTATATTTAATACTTATATTACAAATCTTATTATATATCATATATCCAAAACCCAAAACACATACATCCTACACACTAAACAAAACATATACATTCTAATAATAACATCCACAATTCCTATATTTATAGGAGGAATATTAGATGGTATTTTAATATTCGAATCATTTTGAACTGGTATAACTTCCATATTTTGCATTTATTAAAAATAAATAAAAAAATGTAATTATCAAATTTATTATATTTTATATTTATGTTACAAATCTTATTGCATATAATATATCCAAACCCCAAAATACACTAAACAACATACATACATCCTAAATACATATATATGTCCAAACACTTACATGCCTAACAAATCTAAAAGTTCTTGTGGGTGGTCATCCATAAATTCCACTTTATCGTTATTCTTGATACCCATGAATTCAATATTTTCATCATCGTCTTCTTTAAATACAAATTTGTCTTTAAAAATTTTTAGCAGGGTTCCCGATTTACTAATATTTCCATCCGAATCGATATAAATAGTTGGCATTGTATCAATATCAAGTTCACAAACTTGATTATTTTCTTCACCGGCTTCTCCTGTTTCACCTCCTTCTTCAATTAGCCCACTGTCAATTTCTACAGGTAATGATTTATCTTTTTTGCTTTTTCTACCACGTTTTTTTTTAACTTCAACTACTGCTTCATCTGGTTTAAGAATACCCCAAACTCTATCAATTAGTTTTGCTTTATTACCACTTACTGGTAAATTATTTGATTGTAAAATTTCTTTCAAATCAGGAATTTTAAAATCTTTTAGTTCTTCTTTTTTTGTAGCTTGGGTATAGTCAGACAGCTTTTCACGTTTCTTCTTTTTTGATTTTTTAGATTTAGTTGTTTTAGCCAGATTTGGCATAATTTCTTTCATAATTTCATTAATATCAAGACTATAATGGTTTGCGATTTTAATGACAAGCATTTCTTGCTGTTTTTCAATTATTTTCCACCAAGATAGAGGAATTTCCATAGATTTCGTAGATTCCATCTCTTTGGACGATTCTACTCCAGCTTCAGCTTCTGTATCTACTTCCAAACTTCGAAATAGCTGTTCATTAGAGCTCGAATCGCTATTAGTTGTAGTTGTGTTGGATGTAACTTGCATATTCGAGTAATCGATTTAGAACTATTAGAAAATATTTTTATTTGTCAACAAAATATAAAATCAATTGTCAAATTTTTTTTATATTTTGTCTCTAATCTAATAGAATAATTTCCATATAAGAATATAAATTATCCATCACATTTATCTATTAGATTTATCTATTACATCAATTTTTATTTTTATTAGGTATTTTTATTATTTATCTAAATTAAATGTAATAATATAAAAATTTGAGTAAATTTGGACATTTATAGATTGTAATAAATGTCTAAATTGCAAATAAATTGTAGAAATTATAGTGAAGGAAATATTGTATTAAATGATAATACTAAAATACCAATAAATGGTTATGATAAAATAGGTAAAGCTTTTCATGGAGATTTAGTTGAAATTGTAAATGAAAATATAAAAGTATTGAAAAGTAATATTAAAAATATTAAAATTTCAGGTGTTTTAGAATTATATTCTAAATATAAATTTAAAACAAATAAAAGAGGAGTAGAAAAATTTAAGTTTGTACCATTATCAAATAATTATCCATGTTTTTTAGTAGGCACCAGAGTTAAAAAAAAATATTCAAAAAATATTTTAATTACTATAAAATATCATAGTTGGAACGAAAATTTACCATATGGTGAGATAATTGAAATTTTTGGAGAAACGGATAATATAAATTCTCAATATGATGGAATTTTACACAAATACGATTTAGTATCTAAATTACCAAAAATAAAAAAACCATTGGTAATAAATTTTGATACAATTGATGGATATGATGATATAACAAAACATCATGTGGTATCAGTTGATCCAATCGGTTGTCTTGATATAGACGATGCCTTTAGTTATAGTAAAATAAATAAAAACAAATATATTTTAGGTATCCATATTAGTGATGTAGTTGGCACTTTGAAAAAATTGGAATTAAATTATTTACTAAATGATTTAACTACAAGTATATATAGTCCTCATAAAATTATAAATATGTTTCCTAAAATTTTAAGTAATGGTTGTATATCATTATTACAAGGTAAAAAACGTTTAGCAATTTCTCTATGGATTAGTATTGATAATAATAAAATAATAAAAACAGAGTATAAACGTTCAATTTTAATTAATAAAAAAACATATAATTATGATTCATATAAAAATATAGAATTTATTAATCTTGTAAAAAATTTACAATATAATTCCATTGATAAACATATATTAGAAAATTATGATACTCATAAAATGATTGAAAAATTAATGATTATATATAATTGTGAAGTTGCCAAATTTATAATTAAAAATGGTGAAAACCCTATTTTTAGAATTCATACCAAAAATAAAAATTTATTAAATAATAATAATTTATCTGGAGAGTTAGGTAAATTTTTAAATATAATTAAAAATAAATCTGCGGAATATACATTTGACAATTTAAACACACTCCATAGTGCTTTAAATTTAAAAAATTATATACATTTCACATCGCCCATTCGCAGATATACAGATTGTTACAATCATAATATAGTTCATAATATTTTAGAAAAAAATAACTATAAAATTTCAATTAATTTAGAAAAAATAAATAATATTAATAAAAGAATAAAAAAAGCAGAAAGAGAATTTTCTAAAATAAAATTTAAAAATTTAATTGAACAAACAAAAAACAATACATTTCAAGGGTATATTTATAACGTTAAAGAAAATTTCAAGGCATCTGTTTATATTCCTAAATATAAATTATCAATAAATACAAATATTATTGATAAAAAATTACATTCAATTTATTCTATTAAAATTGATACTCAATATATATATATTAATAATACTATAAGCAATAGTGGGTATAAACTGAAATATAATACTTTAATTAATTTTGATATATATTTAGAATATAATTTAAAAAATCCATATACTAATTTAAAAATAAAATTTAATGAACTTTACAGAACAAATGGACCAATGGACTAATAAATTTTAACAAACTTTAACATATAATGATTCAGTGTTTATATTATCCCGAATTAACATTCCTTCTAATTTAGAAGATTCTTCAAATAGTTTTAATTTTTTTAATATTGAAGAAATTTTAACTACATCTTGAATTATATTATTTAATTTAATTATATTTTTTACAAAATTTCCAGAATATATTCCATATTTTAAAACAATTTCATTTAAACTTTTTCCATCTAACCAATCGGATACTGGTTCAGCAAGTGTAAAATATATACCCCAGTCTAAATCTAATAATAAATTTTTTTGTTCTATTTTTCTATAAAAATTGTTAGCAATATCAACAATATTTTTAAATTTATCGTAAAAAATGGAGTTTAATTTTAGAGATTCCAATGTCATTTCATCTGACGAATTGCTTTTAGAATCTATAAATATACTAAATAATATTGCAATTTCTTTTGGATTTAAATTATCTACAAATTTTGAATTTATAATTTCAGTAAAAAGTAGTTCATTACATTCATTAATTTGACTTGCTATAATACCTTTAATAGAAACGGATTCCGGTTCTAATTTTTCATAATTTTCTATTTCTATTTTGTTATCAATATACTGTTCATTTTTTAAGAATTGTAGTATATCTATAATATAATAATGAATATAATTATTGTTATTATGTAATTTTATTTCTAAATCTTTTTTTTCTATAATTTTTTTTTTAAATTTATTATATTTTTTATAATTTTCATTGAAACCGGGCATTAATTTAAGCTCACATGCTTTTTTTCTATTTATTTTCGAAGCTTTTTGAGAAAATTTATAAAAATTGTTTTTATTAGGTTTTACCAATTCATCATATTTTTCACATAAATCAAAGTTATCATCTGGAATTTCTATATTACTTATCATATTTTTTAAATAATTAGCTTCATCGGTTATTTCACTATCTAGTAATGATTTTTTAATAAAATTCATAATTTGATTATTTCCAGTTAAAATTAATTTAAGTAAAAATTGAAAATTTGGACAAAATCTAGATTGAATTATTTGATTTTTACCACACATCATATTTTTTATAGTATGACAATTTGGTAAATCATATAAATTAGGTAACATTATAGCAATGCCTTCTTTGTCAATACCTCTTCTTCCCGCTCTTCCGCTCATTTGACTATATTCATGTGGATGCAAAATTCTAAATCCATCATCCGAATATTTCGTTATTCCAGAGTAACAAACTGCTTTGGTTGGCATATTAACACCAACCGCAAATGTTTCTGTTGCAAATAGTAATTTTACCAATGGTTGTCTTTTACCTTCTTTATTTTTATGTCCCAATAAAATTTCAATAGTTTCCTTAAATATATGATATACCCCCGAATGGTGGTATGCGATTCCTTTCGCCAATAAATCTTTTAATATAAAATATTCTTTCATTTGTATAATTAATTTATAATTATCACATTTTCTTAATTCTTTATCAATAATTTTGAGTGTTTCTATTTGTTCTATTGGTGTATTTAATATAATGTTAATATTTTTAGCATATTGCTCGCATTTTTTTTTAGACAATGTAAAAATTATTGAAGGTAATAGATTGTTTTCTTTTAAAAATCGTGCAAGATCATTAAATATTGATTTTTTAGAAAGAAACTTGCCAAATTTCTTTTTTATTTTCATAATTGATTCATAAGCATCTGTATTAAATTTTTTATTACTATCCATGATTTCAACAAGTTTGTTATCAAATCTATATATTATGTCAGCATTTGTAGTTTTTTTTGAAAATTTCGGTAAAAATGAAGTATATAAATAATGTTTTAAAGGCACAACACGTTTATTTTCGGGTGCCAATGTTAAAGGAATTTCTTTAATATCTTGAATCCATTTACCAAATATTTCAGGTTTATGAATAGTTGCCGATAACATTACAAGTTGAATTGAACTTGGAAGTAATATTAATGATTCTTCCCAAACTCTCCCTCTACCTTTATCACTTATATAATGAACTTCATCGAATATTACAGCAGCTACATCCTCATATATATCTATTTCAAGATTTAGTTCCAATTTATCAGTTTTTATTTTTTTATTATATAATAAATTTCTTAAAATTTCAGTAGTCATAATAACACAATCAGCATCTGGATTATATTTAATATCACCAGTTAAAATTCCAAAAGATATATCTTTAAATCTGGTTGTAAAATCATTAAAAAGACAGTTTGAAAGTGCTTTAATTGGAGATGTATAAATTACTTTTCTTTTTCTAATATTATTATTCAATTTACTATATTTTTTTATAACATGTTCTGCCACAAGAGTTTTTCCACAACCAGTTGGAGCAGTAACTAGAACATTATGTCCATTTTCAAGTGATTCCAACGAATGTTTTTGAAAGTTACTTAATTCAAATGGATATTCGTCAAATACCATTTGACCATTATAATTTTCGGTTTTCAAATTAATTGACATAGTTTATGTTTAGTTTATGTTTAGTTTAATATGAATTATTTATATTTAAATAATTTCAAATTTTAATAATTTACTTAAAGTTAAATAAATGTAATTATTATAGAAACGAATATGAATACTTATTTAATTTATGATATATATTCTGGTAATTATACTGATTATGATTTATTTATAAATTCAGGTAATTATACTAATAATGATTTATTTATTGACACTGTTTTACTTTTTATTAGTTCATTTTGGTTTAGTTTTTTTACAATAGTAATATGTAAATATATTCAAAATTTAATATGTTCTATATTATTTGTAAAATATAATGTAATTGAAAAAGAAGCTGTTGATAAAACATTGGTTGGAAATAATGTTATTGAAAAAGAAGTAATTATTGTAAGAGGAATATCAGGTATTGGAAAAGATAGTTATGTACATTATAATGAATTAGATAAAAAAGGATTATTTGCGACAGTGTCAAGTGATGATTATTTTTATAATAAAAATGATGAATATATTTTTGATATAAAATGTATTAGTAAATCTAACGCATATTGTCTTGATAAATTTCATATTTATTTACAATCAAAAGTTCCAAGAATTTATTTAACAAATGTAAATAATAAAATTTGGATGTATTCTAATTTTATTAATATTGCAAAATCCTATAAATATAATGTAAAAATTGTTGAGATAGTATGTGATTCTATCGATTATTTAAAATATTTTAATTTTAGAAGTAAACATAATGTTCCTATCACATTTAGTAAAAAAACATATAATGAATGGGAATATGACAACGAGTCGAAACGCTATCAGGCATATATTGGTAATAGAAAAGGACCATTGATTGGAGATTCAATACCTTATCCAAAATTAACTGAAAAGTTTTTAAATAATGAGCTTGATGAATATATAAAAAATAAACCTAAATGTTTAATTCAAAGTTCATCTGAAAGTGACTCTGATATAAGTGACTATGGTATTGAAATTTCCGATTCAGAAAGTTGCTATTTTGATAGTGATTCTAATAGTAATTATAGTGACTCTGATAATTATTTAGTTGACAAAAAAATAAATGAATATCCAAATAAAATTATACCTTTTATTTCAAGTAAAGCTAAAAAATTAGTTCTTAAAAGACAAATAAAAATATTACAAAAAATAAACTATAATGATAAACTAAGTTGTAATAACTTTATTGTAATTCCAAAAACAACAAAATATATTATTAACAAATAATATATTTCAAATTTTGATTTTGATTTTGATTCAAATTCAATTATTTTTACTTTTTAAAAAATTGTGATATTAAAAAATATCAAAATATTTTATATACATATACATACATCCATCTATACTTTTTATATTAACTATTAACTATTATTTATTACTAAAACTTCTATATCTTTTTGTAAAATTTTATGAAGATTTTTATCTAAATTTTCGAATTTTTTTTGAAAATCTGTATATTTTTTTTTTTTAGGTGGTTCTAAAATAGAGTCTTCATTTCGATATTGTCCATCAATTATATTAAATCCTTTATCAACCATATTTTCAATTACAGATCGTTTATCTAAAATTATCCATTTATTTCCTTCCCATACTTTAGCCCATTTTAATTTTTTATTAGTAATCTGTATATTTCTATTTTCCGGATGTTCTGGGTGAAAATGAATATTTTTTATTAATGTAGGAACAGCACTATACGGTATTTTTAATAAATTATTTAAAAAGTTTTGAGATATATAATCAAGATTTTCATTACCATGACTATTTATAAATACATTTTGCTGATTATTCGTAATATTTGTAATATTACCTACTTTATCTAATAATTTTGCAATTTCTATTCTCATATATTCTTTTTCTTTTTTTAATTCTAAAATCAACTCGTCTTTAGATTGCTGTTTTGCTTTAATAATTTGATTTTCAATATATAAATTATTTTTTATTTTACATTTATTGAAATGTCGATGTAAATTACTATTTTTAGAATACTGTCGTTTACATAATTCACATTCATATACTTTTTTCTTTTTTTTGAAAATTATATTTTCTATATTTTCTATATTTTCTATATTTTCTATATTTTTTACATTTATACTTTTATATATAGGAGTCATTTTGGAGTCAATATACGAAAATGAGTCAATCGGAGTCATTTTTTTACAAACAGGAGTCATTTTGGAGTCAATCGGAGTCATTTTTTTACAAACAGGAGTCATTTTGGAGTCATTTTTTGCCAAATAGGAGTCAATCGGAGTCATTTTGGAGTCAATCGGAGTCACTTCAAATATACTATTTTCAATCTGCACCTTTAAGGTACAAATCGATATAGAACTATTCAATGGCTTACACGATTTCTTCCTGTTTAAATGGCGAATATAGTGAGTTTTAATATGAGAACTAAAGTTACCACATCTTTTACAAGTGTATGTTACCATAAATTTAATTAATATATATTAATATTTTATTTTTAAGCATTAAAATATACTATTTTTAAATATACAAATAGTATATTTCAAATATACAAATAGTATATTCAATATACTATTTTTTTATACCACTCGATAACTAGGTTTGAAAATATATACTAAAAATATACTATTTAGGAGGAAAAATATACTAAAAGTATATATACTAAAAGTATATATACTATTTTTAAGAGGGGGGGGGGGGTTTTTTTTTTTCTATATTATTTTTATAAAAAAAAATATTAGATATGTTTTTTTATAATATTTCATTATAATTAAAATTTGTTCTATTAAATTTTTAAAATGTAATAAATAATTATAAAGTTGTAATTCATTTGTAATCTTAAATA